>Ga0116229_10009444_pt1 | contig 14877 bp, 12 predicted proteins | sample S1TSphgellanicum_3_FD_87313 | JGI IMG/M metagenome (GOLD analysis project Ga0116229, IMG submission 87313) | Host-associated microbial communities from peat moss isolated from Minnesota, USA - S1T2_Fc - Sphagnum magellanicum MG | ecosystem: Host-associated > Plants > Peat moss > Unclassified... | reverse complement strand
CTTGATGATTGTTGGCTTTACAATTATCACAAACAGTTTAATAAAAATTAGAAAAAATATAATAAATAATAAAATCCTACTTGAATCTATTAGTATAGCTCAGACATGATTTTTTTTAAAATTCCAATTAATAATGCTATTAATACTAACATTCAAATGAATTACATTTGGTATAGATTTTTAACAAACTAATACTCTCATATTTTCTTTTTGTGACATTGTTGGGGAGTAATTTTTTTTTCTATCCTTTTAGTTAATTTTCTTTTAAGAAATATTAGGATCATTTTATTTTTCTAGGAATTTCACTATTTTATTAATACATTTATACCAACATTTTATTTATGTGACTGCAAGCATGTGTGTGTTTATTCTCTCAGATCCGCCTCTTGTGTGCTCTTGGTCGTGTTGGAAACCCCTCGATGAATGAAGGTGGACTAAATTGATTTCATAATGTTTTGACCTACAATGAAGAAGTTATCAAATATTTAATAAAATTTTCACTAAAAATTCATTTAAATTAAAAAGAAACTAAAACATATAGGGGGAATTTTGGCTCATTCTTGGTATTGTTGGAAAGCCCTTTATATGAATAGGATTTAATGAAGGTGATTTGAAAATATTTAGATTTAAAGTGTGAGATATATTGAATTTTGAAAAAAAAAATCATTGAGAATTCAATTCAATTACAAATAATGATTTTGAAAGGAAAAATTAGTTCAGTAACCAATTCACACTTGCACATACTAAACTAAAAAGGATGTAAAATTCAACACTCAACTCATTCGGGGATTAAGTTTATGGGCTAGAGTGAACCAGTAGCCACTAGTGCACCAATTTAAGATGAGGCCATTCAAGTTGTTTTGGGGATGAATCAAAAACACATCCTCTTCCTTTGCCCAAGGTTTTTTCAACTTTCTTTTATGCCCCAAAATTTTCCCCTCCTACCTACTTCACCTCATTTTGCATTCATTCCAACGCTAGAACCTAAGACAACTTGAAACTTGAAACAAGAGGGCAAAAGTGGGAGCTAGAATTAGCACTTGAACCGGGAGGGCAGAAGTGGGAGGGCCAAAATGGGAACTAGGAGGGTAGAAGTGGGAGCCAAAAGTAGGTGCTTGAAATGAGAGGGTAGAAGTGGGAACTTGAAGTGAGAGGGCAAAAGTGAGAGCTTGAAGGTAAGTTCCCTCCTTTCTTTTCATTATTTTTTGTTGTTTTGTTTGTTTTGTTGTAAAAAAGGTGATGACAACTTGCTATCGTCACTTTCTTCTCTATATTTGAGAAGAAGAAAACAATTGCAATGTGCCATTGTCTTCTTCTATGATGGTATTGTTGCAAAGAAGGTAACGGCAACTTGTTGCCGTCGCCTTCTTTCTTCTTCTTTGCTTGAAAAAAAGCTTGAAAAGAAAACAACAACGCATTGTTGTTATCATCTTCTTCTTTAGTGGTGTTGTTGTGAAGAAGTCGTCGCCTTCTTCATTTTTCTCTCTTTGAAAAGAAGAAAATGACAACAATGCATTACCATCATCTTCTTCTTTTGTGTGTTGTTGCAAAAAAAGTGACGACAACTTGTTGCGATTACCTTTTTTTTTCTTATTTTTACTTGAAAAGAAAAGAAGAAGATGATGACAATGGCCATCATCTTCTTCTCTAGTGTGTTGTTGCAAAGAAGATAGACTTCTTTTTTTCTTTTTTTTATTTGAGAAAAAAAAGAAGACGACAACAACTATTGTTGCCTTCTTCATAGATGTGTTATAATGAAGAAGGCAATGACAGTTGTTGTCACCTTCTTCGATGGCTTTGTTGCAAAAAAGGCAACAACAATTGCCATCGCCTTTTTTGGTGGTTTTGCTCCGAAAAAGGTGATGGTATCAATGTCGTCACTTTCTTCTATGGTGATGTTATTGTGAAAAAGGCAACAACAACAATGCCATTGCCTTCCTCTATGGTGGTGTTATTGTGAAGAAGGTGACAGCAACAATGTCATTGCCTTTTTCTATGGTGGTGTTGTTGTGAAGAAAGTGATGGTAGCTTGTTGCCATTGTTTTCTTTTGTGGCGGTGTTACTACAAAGAAGGTGATGGCAGCTTGTTGTCATTGCCTTCGTTTGTGGTGGTGTTGCTATGAAAAAGGCGACAACAACAATGCCATTGCCTTATTCTATGGCGGTGTTGCTACGAAGAAAACAACGACAATAATGCCATCGCCTTCTTCTATGGTGGTGTTACTACAAAAAAGGCAACGGCAACAATGCCATCGCCTTTTTCTATGGTGGTGTTATTGCAAAGAAGCTTGAGAAGAAGCTCTGAAAAGAAGACAACAAGAATGTGTGTTGCTATAAAAAAGGCAATGCCTTCTTTGTTCTTCTCTCTGCTTAACAAGAAGAAGATGATAGCCATTCTAGTGTGTTTTTGCAAGGAAGGTGACAACAGCTACCGTTGTTGTCACCTTCTTTTTTTCTCTCTTTGTTTGAGGAAAAAAAATGACGGTAATTATGGCTATCATTTGCATCACCTTTTTTTTTTCTTTTCTCTATTTGAGAAGAAAGAAACAACAACGATAGTTGTCGTTTTCTTTTTCTGTGGATGTATTACTATGAAGAAGGTGACATGTACTACCATCGCCTTCTTCAATGGTTTTGTTACAAAGAAGGCAACAGTAATTACCATCACCTTTTTTGGTGGTTTTGCTACAAAGAAGGCGATGGCAACAAGTCATCGCCTTCTATAGTGGTTTTGTTGCAAAAAAATGAATGGCAACAAGCCATCACCCTTTTTTTTTTCTTTTTTTTTTCCAGTTTTTTTTTTGCAAAGAAAACTAGTTCATCATAATTGACAATTAACAATGATGTGGTGGTTTTTAAAAATGTTTAAGGTTGTAATGGTTATTGGAAAGAGACTGAAGAAAGTTGGTGGTGATTTGGAAGCTTAAAACCAAAATATTAATTCATTAGAACCAACAATTGGGAAACAAAATGTTGTTCCATTAAAACTGGGAATTGGGGAGCAAAATGTTACTCCATCAGAACCAAGAATTGATGAATCAAGCAATTTATGTGGCTTAGAGTTGGTAATGATGATTATATGCAATTCGAATGATGAGATCCCTCCCAATACAAATTGGGAATTTCGATTGAGAAGTGGTGGGTTAAATTATTTTAAAATTTACATATATTATATTAAATGCAAAAAAAAAGATTGTACAAAAATATTTAAATTTAACTATATCTGCACCTTCCATCATTTGATGGAAGGTGCGGGAATTTTTTTAAAATTTTTTTTATTGCAATACTCTTAAGAGGTTAAAGTTTGAGAAGTTGCATTTGAATATGTGATTTGATGGTTTGCAATACCTACATTTTGTTGTGTGGTCTTTTTATGTCTAAGGTTTTAAGGTTAAGTTTTTTCTATTACAAAGTAAGGACTAACTTCTTTTATAGTTTTTGGTTTAAGTCCGGAACTTTAGATTAACCAGGCCTCTCAGCCATCGGCACCCCCTTATCCACCTAATATGACTCAAAAAGACAAAAAATGGATGAAGGTTGGGTAAAAATGGAAGTATAAAGTTGGCATTTGCATTGTCACATATGTTGCAAAATGGTTGTTGACCAAACATTTGAAAGAGGTGCATGGCTTAGTGGTAAAAAAGGCCAAACTTGGGAGCCTTTCAACTTCTAAAGGAGGTTTTCAATATCAAGACCATGCTAAAAATGAATGTTAATATCTTGAGAGATGCCATGGTTGTGTAGAGGTAGAATGATCAAAAGGTTACTAGTCATGTTCATGCCAAAGCCCAATACAAATGGGATAAGCTAGTAATTGTTGCAGAACAATGTCCACCATTATTAAAACCAACTTTGGTCAAATTAATTTCAAAGCAACTATTGCAAGTGTTAAGTTTTAATGTTTGGGGTGTGAGAAGTGTGCCTCGAAATGTTATATCATGAATGGAGAAGGATGAAGATTTACAAAAGATGATCTAATTCACATGTTTTGCATATGCACGACAATTGAAGATGGCATGGGATGTTAAAAACTAAGATCAAAAGTCCACTAAAGTGAATCGAAAAATAAAATTGACAACTGTATTGGATTTCCATGAATCTAAAATGATTCATGGAAGGTAAATAATAAAAACAATCAATGTTTGTTGTTTTTTTATAATTTTGTTTCATTCAAGGTGTGTTAGGGTTTAATTTGGTGGTTTTTGGGTGTTTTGTAGGGTTTAGGGCACAACAAAGGAGGAGTTTGTTACAAATGCAATTCATGTTAAAATGCAACATCGCCATTTGTACATTGCTTGTCATGCAACAAGTGCTATGAATGTAGTAGATGCTTACCGACCTAAACACGACATTGTAGATAATGATATGGTTTAAGGTTTCCATTTTATATAGTTAGCTAGGTATTTTCAACCCCTTCATTTTTTGGAATACCCAATTTTTGAACTTTGGTCCTTTGATATACAATAGAGAATCTTTTTTTCTCATTGGGTTCTTTAACATTTTTTATCCACCCATTTTTGTACATATTTTATCGATACAATATTTTCTTCTAGTCACACTTGTTTGATGGGTATATGGTTAATCATATATGTTTTTTTTTTCATCATCTTTTTAATGCCTTAAATGTAATAATCAAAATTTAAATAATCCCATGTGCACACTTTCTAATTAACTTGTCTAAGGTTTACAAAGATCAAAATGTACATTGTGTAATACCTACATCTACTATATAAAAAATCACATCACTTAAAGATTTTTAAAGCACTACCCACATTTTAATTAATTTATTAGCATTGTCATGAAACCAAACATGCAATACCCATATCCTTTCTATTCTAACTTCCATAGGGCCATTTAAAATTTGTAATACCCGCATATAGGTCTTTTAAATAGTTGTTGATTTTTTACATCCATTGTAATACCCACATATAGGTCTTGTAAATAGTTGCTGATTTTTCCATCCATTGCATTACTTACATATAAGTCTTGTAAACAATTGTTGATTTTTTTTACATCCATTACAATACCTACATATAGGTCCATAAATAGTTAATGATTTTTACATCTTTTGCAATATTCGCATATAGGTCTCCAATGCAATATTTATGGGACCCATATGACATAATAATATAGTTTAAATATCAACAAATAATGTCATGATTTTAAAAATTACTAAATATATATTTTAGTTTATGTAAATGATTAATTATCATATTTAGAAAATATTTATTAATATTAATTAAATGATTATTTGGTTGAACCTTAATTATTCAGATAATTAAAATTTAAATCCAAATATCAATTTGATAATTTGATATTTAATTTATTATCTTAATAAGTTATTCAAAACATTATTTTAGATAATTATTCATGAGAATTAATTATCCTAAAATTAATTTAAAATATCAATTAATTAAGTTATATGAATAAACATATTTTGGATACCCAAACCACTTATTGGTTATTTTGAAATGACTTTTACATGTGAGTATTACATTTAGGGTTTGGTCTTCACCTAAGGTTGCTTAAATCACCTATGGATTATTTCATAATGAACTTGCATTTAGGTATTACATCTAGGCCTTAGTCTTCATTCAACTACATATTGGGTATTTCGAAATGACCATACATGTGAATATTGCATTTAAGGTTTGGGCTTCATTTAAAGTTTACCTAAATCACCTATGGGCTATTTCAAAACGAATTTGAATATGGTTATTGCATTTAGGGTTAGATATTCATATAATTTTGCAATACCCGCACACGTATTTACTTTTAATAATTAGAGATTTGGCCTTAATTTTTTTAATAATTAAATAAAATTTGTAACAAAACATAAAAGAAAGTATGCCTCTTACCATTTGCTAATATCTCTAAGCTAATTTTTTTCACTTTATATAAAGAGTTTAGGGTATATATATATATATATATAGACATTGCATTATTTTGCATATGCTTAAGCCCTAAAAATTCCCCCCAAAATGCACCCTAGATTTATTTTAATTACTATAACTTGTTAAAAAATGATAATTAATTTACATGTCCCAAAATTTAAACCTAAATCATAATCCAATAATGTATATTTATAGCAATTATATGAAAAAATGTGTTTTTTAGTAATTTTTTTAAAACATTCAAATTTAATATGTTATAATATATATAAAAATAGACATTAAATTGTCATAAATGTTTACTAAACTTACGTGGCCTAAGCTACTAGCCTAGGTAACCTAAGCTATTAAACTACCTACATAGCTAGTAAATTTACATAGTAAACTAAACCACCTTGACCATCTAAGATACCAACCTAGAAGGCCTACACTACTGAGTAAACTACATAATAGGTTTATATTACGTTGGTGGCTTACTAGGTACACCTAGGCTAAACTACTGGGTAGTTAGTTAGGTTACTTAACAAGTAGGTTACTATTACTTATCTTAGGCTAGGTTGTCCAACTTGATCAATGTCGACACTTTAATCAATCTGACAACCTTGGCGATGAACTTTTGTTGCAGTTGGTAATTTGTTCAGGCTATGGATTCTTAGTTGTCTTCTTCTTATTAACTATTTTTTTGGACGATCGACTCATGTTTAATTTTTCAAGGTGTCAAAAGCATTACATAACAACTTGGCCTTCACAAAGCTTTTGAATCCACACAAACTTTGGCATGGCTTCCAAGAATTTATGAACATTTTCATACCCAATTACTTATATTTTTAAATTTTTAAATTTTCGTTAAAAATAAAGTTCATTAAAAATAATTGCATTATACATAACCATGGGTTTATATAAAATTTAATTTTAATATATATTTTCATCAAATTTTATCTTATTTAAAATAAATATGCATATATTATATGTATTGAAATGAATCAAAAATATAATTCCCTAATATCATTAATTTTAAATAATGTGTTATTTGATATGTTATAAATAACAATATATTTGGACCAATATTTAGACCAATATTATTATACATCATAAAAAATAAATTTTACATAAGGGCTTGTGTTATATATGTATAAAATATAAACCATTATCGACCCACTATATAATTATTTTAGCCAAGAAATTATTTATTATATATCAAAAAAATTAAATAAATTTTTAATCATACATAGGATTAATATATGGGAAAAATCGTTTTTATTATTATGTGAAACATTAAAAAAATAGAAAATCATGTGCTTTAAAAAAAATTAAACATGCATTAAAATATTATTAAATAAGAGACTTTATGTTTTCTTTTTTAATGAGTTTACAACTTTAAAAGGGAAAAAAACATAAATATGTACATATTTGAAAAAAAGTTAAACATGAACTTTTAAATTTTTGATTTCGACAAACTCTAAATTTTAACATTAAGTAGTAAGCTTTTACATAAAAAATTAAACACATGTACCATCAATGTGACCAATTTTGCATTATGTTCATTTTTATATATGTTAAATCATATTGTAAGGTGAATAAATAATTTTTAAAAATTAATTTCATGATTTACTCGTGAGGAATCAAATATTTAAAAAATATTTTTATGTTTCATGGTTAATGAATTATCACCATATGATACAGGTATTCCATTTAAACAAAAGTGGGTTAGGAAATATTGAACTTTAATAATTATAAAACACATAGAAATGAAGGATATTCATAATTATGCTATAGATCTAAATAATCGATCAAATAAAAAACCAATACAATGAATAAAGTCTAAAATATAAACCTAACCTTGAAATATATGAACCAAATTCCTAAACCCTAAAGCATAAGGCCTAACCCCAAAATTCCAAATGATAATTGCCATAAGCCTTATGAAAACCCTAACTATACAAACCTTATAAAAAAAATCTTAGTGATATATGCCCTAAACCCAAAAAATTATACAAACTATACAAATTATATAATGCAAAATTTAAAATTTAAAAATAATATAGGAAAAAAATTAGAAACCAAATTTTAAAGTTTTTAAATTACAAATATTTACTAACCAAAAAAAAACATTAATCTTCTAAAATAATTAAATAAATTTCGTACAAATCAAAAGAGAAGGTATGTCTTTTACCTTTGTGTGATCTCTCCAAGCTAGTTTTTTAAATCTTTTTGAAAAAGATATAGAATGAAATTGTATTCTTTCACATATGGTCTAAACCCTAGAAATTTCCCCCCAATTTAATGAATGATTAAAAAAATATTTTAGATAATTAATGAACCATCAACAAATTATGTCATATAATTAAGGAATTAATATATAATTATTTCAAATAATGTAAATGATTGATTATCAATAATTAGATAATAATTTATTATTAAATTAATTAATTAATCATTTGGTTTAACTTTATTTATTTGGATAATAAAAAGTTGGATCTAAAAATCAGATTGATTAATTTGATATTTGATTGATTGACTTAATTATATTTTTGTTTTTATAAGTTATTGAAATCATTATTTAAAATAATTATACCACGTTATAGATTGTAAGTTCAACTTTTCCATGAAATTTTTTTACACTAAGATAGGCTTGATCACAATTGTCATTGTATTATTTGTTCCACAAACAATGAAACAAAGTAAAAATCATGGAATTCCTAATCAACAACCCCAACCTCTATACACACCTTTGTTAGACATTATTATGAAATTAGCTAATTATTTTGGAGTGACCCAACATGCAAGTATTGCATTTAGGGTAGGATTTTCATTTCAAGAGACCTAAACCCCACATGGGTTGTTTCGAAATGACCTTGAATGCAAATATTACATATAGGGTTGGGTTTTCACTTAAAGGGTACCTAAACCACCTATGGGTTATTTCAAAATGACCTTGCATGTGGGTACTGCATTTAGGGCTAGGTCTTCACTTAAGGGTATCCAAAGCATTTAAATGGGTTATTTTGAGGTGACCATGCATGTGGGTATTGCATTTAGGGTTGATTTTTTATTTAAACTTGTAATACCCAAACTTGTACTTACCTCTACCAATTGAAAATTTGGGGCTTAGTTGTAATACCCAAACTCATACTCACCTATACCAACTAGGATTTTGGGGCCTAATTGCAATACTTGCATTTAACACTAATATTATCACTATCCTTGTGTTTTTGCATTTCAATTTTTTTGGGCTTATTACTTGGAAACAATAATAACCTTTGTGGCATATTAGACTTCATGTGTGTGTTGAATGCATGATGTTCAATGAATTTGGGCTATGGTTTCCTTTGTACAAAATCGGTTTTAAAACAAATTTCTTAATGTTAATGGTAACAATCTTGAATAATAATTGAGACATTTATTCATGACATCATTTAATATGTACATTTGTGTGATTGAACATTGTTTCATGCTAATTTTTGAACCATTTCACATTATTTCCCAATCCATCTTCTATGTGATGTAACACCAATCATTGGTGTAAAATTGCATTTGTTTTTGTGAGGCATATGTTACAAATATTTCATGCCAATACTTTCATGTGTGAGGTGGCATGTTCACAAAATGTCACATTGCCTTTTTTACATTCATTTGTGATCTTTTGCATTGTAGTGATTGATTGCGCAAGAGCCTTTTCCATTGGGGTTAATGAATTTATTGTGTCATTAAACCCTACAATGGCACCCATAGAGAGATCACTTTACTCCATGGTCATGAGCCCATCGAATTCCATGATCCCATCATCACCTTCAAGATGTTCATCTTCATCATCATCATTGGACTCCATATCATCTTAAATATGTCGTGGGTCCACAAACATGTGCCCCAACCCTCCACAATGTGGTCCATAACCATGTTCCACGGTAATGAATGATATCCTCCTGAAAAATGTCTATGCATGTGAGAATGACCACAATTTGGTGTTTACACATGTTCCCTCGCAATGCCCACTCACATGTGCAACAAGATATTTCAATGAATGGGAATTTCACCGCATAAATGACGTTGGGAAGGCATTGGTTTTGTACACCCCAAGTTCCATCACTCTCAAAGGTTAGTTGGTACACATGGGTGAGTGGAATAAGGGCTACCTTTTTTAGACCTTGTGTAACAATGGCCTCCATAACCTTGTTTTTTATGAAACCTCTTTTTTTCATTTCCAATATGTGCATGTAATGGCGTGCAATGATTGTTAATCACCACACCAACCAATCAATCCTATGCCCTTTAAGGCTTTTTGTGTCAAAAGTAAACCAACATTTCAATGCACCATGGTATGATTCAATGCTTGCCTAGGTGTTTTAGTTAGAATTGGCACTCATCAAACACCCACCATCCATAATTCTACAAACATAAACATGATGCACAAGGGTGAATAATGTGATTACAAAAGAGTTTTGAATACTAAACCATAATAAACATTATCACTTACCAAATTGATAATAATAAGTCTAAAAGTAATTTGTCTATGCATCACCATGCTTATGTTTGTGAATGTTTTTTTTCACAACCTTCCCACACTCTTTGAAGTCATCAATTGTTTCTACATGATTGATGGACATGTACATCACATCATGAAGGTCTTGGAAGATTCCACCCTGCACCTCCACATTTTTATTTTTTTTGGTACCACGTAAATGCCATGCTTTGAGAACATGCCAACAACAAAGGAAGATGGGAACCTTGTCCATACCCCATACGACCTTAATAGGGACACATATGCAATAAAATCACCATGAATGAATGGGGTCAATACAACATAAAATACATTTGAAGTAATCAAACATTTTATGAAAGATACTAAAAAACATCTAAGGAAATAAACACAAAGTAGGTACTAGGTATAAAACTAACTATAATGCCTCCAATTCTTGTAGTGCATCGTTAATGAAAAAGCATGATGGTTTCCAATGTGCCATGTGTGATAACATCTTATATTTTAATGGTTTCAACCATTCGATCAAATCCTTAATTGTTTGCCTACTTGTAATGATCCATGCTAAAGGGACACTCGTGCGATGATCATCAAACCCCATCAAGGTGAATAGATGGAATTTCATGTCATTTGTGCCAAATGTGGCATCCATAGAAATGGCACCATTGCAACCATATGATAGCATGGACTCACATTGAATTGGTGTTTGAATACCTATGGTGAATGGGATTCAAATCATGTTGATTTCACCAGCATTTTGGAAAAAGAACACATCTTTCAGATGTTGGAGAGCTTAAAATTGAATTGAAATTACAGGGTTGGTGTGGGAGCGGCAACTCCTTTTCCTATGTTTTCAATCCAAATATGTACTGTCTTGAAGCCGAATGAAATCATCTCATGTCATGCTTTGACCCACATTCACATGTTCTAACCAAATTGTTTTATGCTTGTCATATATTCATTTGACTATGTCACCTAAGCTTAATTGGGCCCATATGTGGTCCTTCAATGTTTGTGACATGCATGGAACATAACGAGACATACGAAAAATAAATTCCGGGTCATGTTCACCATGTGCGAATGACCCATCAGCTCATGTATGGGCCTTATGATAAATTATAATTTCAACCACATCGAACCAAATGTATAGACATTTGATTGAGAATGCTATTAAGCATCCTCATTTAGTAGATCGAATGTGGGTTGAATCTTCTCGATAATCCTTTGGTCCATACCCGCACTGATACTTATACCAAAAAACATTCAAGACACAAATGATTACATCTTTGGTATATGAATTAAAGAAATTAAAAAGGTTAATGTCATAAAATGTTTACCACATATGCCTGAAGTGGTTTTTGATAGTTGTTTGGCTTGGAAATTTTTTGTAAACATTCCATTCCACGAAAGTGTTCATATCCCCTTGTTCACCTTCCAAGAACTGTAGGATGCGAGCATATGGAACATAAGCAAATTGAATGTTCACTTTATTTTGCCCTCCATGATGTATCCTGGACATCCACACCAAGTCTTTGTTTGAAAAAAAGGATTTGGGTGGGGTTTTGGACATGAATGGAATGGGACTTTGGAACGTTTCCCATGATTGAAAAGAAGTATGACAAATTCTTGCACCAAGAGAATTCATAATTCTAAAATCATTCATCATTGAATAAAAACCCAAAATGCAATACCTACACGACTCCTTTAAAATTAATGCTATAATTTGGAATTCCCATTACAATACCCACATCATGATATAAAATACCTATTGTTCCAATGTAAATCACATACAATACTTACATTATGAACCCATATATTAAAACAAACTTTGGCAATACCCACATTCAGCTATTAAACTTTCCATCATTGAAAATGTTCCCATATGCAATACTTGCATTGTACCCTAAACCCACAATGTCTAAAACCCCATGTAGCAATACCCACATAATGATCATTAATGCACAATGTTTGATAGGTGCAAAATTTAATACCTACTTTAGGTCATAAAACGCACATTGGTTGTGGGGAGTAAATGCATTATTCGCATTTGAGTATGAAAAAATTAAACCACAAAGAGATATTGAATATGAAATACTCGAATAAAGGTATAAAACCCTTATTTATGGTTGTATACTTAATGAAACTTGACGCCCATTCTATATCCAATAACTAGGAAATGAAAAAAAGTTGAATTGTGAAAATATAAACACAAACAAAATAAGTAACAAGAGACAAATGAATACCTTTAGGAATAAAAGATGATGATGTTCCACCAAAATTTGTAATCTTAGTTGAAAACACAACCTTAAAAGATCATAATTTGTACAAAAGTGGGTTATGAAATATTGAACTTTAACAACATGGAACATATGGAAACAATGGAGATTCATAATTATGTTATAGATTTAAACAAGTGATAAGATCAAAAACCAATACAATGAGCAAAGTCTAGAGTATAAACCTTAAGCCCTAAAATATATGAACCAAATTCCTAAACACTAAATGATAAGGCATAACCTTAAAAATCCATGATATTTTTCCATAAGCCCTATTACAACCCTAACTATACAAACCCTAACAAAAAAAAGTTTTAATGATATATGCCCTAAACCTAAAAAACTATATAGAATATAAAAATTACATAATGCAAAACAAATTTTTTTAAAGAACATAGGAAAAAAAATTTAAACCAAAATTTAAAGCTTTTAAACTACAAATATTATTGACCGAAAAGAAAACCTTAATTTTCAAAAACAATCAAATAAATTTTGTAAAAAACCAAAAGAGAATATATGTTTCTTACTTTTGTGTGATCTCTCCAAGCTAATTTTTTCCACTCTTTTTGAAGAAGAAATAGAATGAAATTGTATTACTCCAAACCCTAAAATTTTCCCCCCAAATTTAACCTAATTTAAATTAATCATTATAAATTTGTGAAAAACTTGTTAATTATTTTATGTGTCCTAAACCATAATCCAATAGTACATACTTATAATAATTACATGAAAAGATGTATTGTAATGTCCATTCCATAAATAAATTAAGTAAACAAAATTTAATAAAATATGCATTAACTAAACCAAAATGGTTGAATTATGACATTGTTTCCACTATAAATTATTTGTAATACCTACATATGGGGACCTCTGTTCATCATCCATGAACTAGGGCGAACTTTAATAAATTGATAGGTAGGATGGGGGGGGGGTGGGTGGGAAAAATGAATAGGTAATTAGTTAGGTATTTGGCCATGTAAAAAACTTTGATAGGTAGGTAAGTAAGTATACATGTAGGTAGTTGAGTTAGTACTTAAGTTAATAAGTAGAAAGGAAGTTCAAGGAACTAAATAGATAGGTTACTAAGGTAGGTAGGCATGTAGGTAAGCAAGTTAGTAGGTAGGAAAAAAGTTACACCAACAAGGTAGCTAAGTAGATAGGCAAGTTAATACGTAAGAAACAAACTACCTTATCAAGGTGATTAGGTTTGTATAATACTTATGTCAATAGGGTGGTTGTGTATATAGGGTTGCTTGTTAGTAAGGTAGCTAGGTCAATAAGGTAGGTAGTTAGTACAATGGTTAAGTTAGTAAGAAGGTTAAGTTAGTAGGGTATGTAGAATAAGGTAGCTAGGTTCGTAGGGTAGGTAGTTAGTATAGTAGCTAGGTCAGTAGGATAACTAGTTATTAAAATAGTTATGTCAGTAAGGGATAATAAGTAAGGTACCAAGGTTAGTATAGTACTTCTAAAGGTAGGAAGGTTTAAGGTTATGTGTGAGGTCAGGTCCAAGGAAAAAATGGCCAAGAACACAAAAAATTAAAAATTAAATACTGTGGTCAACAACAAAAAGAAATGGACTGTGATGAACCCCATTTGGTGTTGAATGAAAAAAACACAACCCATTTAGTGGACAGAACGGCCAACTAGTGCATTAGTGGCTACTTGTTCACTGTGGCCAAGTTTATGAGTCCATGAACCAATGTTGTGTGTATAAATGTCAATAGCCATATATTTGATATGTACATCTTGTGTAAGTGTAAATCATTTTACAAGTGATTCTACTTATTAGTGTTTTTTTAAAAAAAACATTTACATAGCCTCATGTGAATGTTTTGAGATGTGTAAGTGTAAATAATAAAATTATTCGTAAAGTCACCATGTCTTTGGGCCTCCTTTCACCCCCAAACCCTTCTTTCAGTGGTATCCATAAAGTAACAAAATTTTATTAAATCTTGGAATGAAATGCTGAAAATCAACATTCAATGCACAAGGTTCAAGATTAATTATAGTAGCTTTACAAGTAGGAGCAATGAAAACATATGCAAAAGCAATGGATGCACTAAAAAAAAAAGGAAAGACAAGGTGAAACTTAGTTTGCCATAGAAATTAATAGCCAAAGTCATATTAATTAATTAGGGTCGTATGTTTTGATGATTATTATTTTTGCAATGGTCCATTTAGTTGACCTCTCATTAAAACATTATGTAAACTCCTCAAGTAAAATTCACAATGT
>Ga0116229_10009443_pt1 | contig 14878 bp, 12 predicted proteins | sample S1TSphgellanicum_3_FD_87313 | JGI IMG/M metagenome (GOLD analysis project Ga0116229, IMG submission 87313) | Host-associated microbial communities from peat moss isolated from Minnesota, USA - S1T2_Fc - Sphagnum magellanicum MG | ecosystem: Host-associated > Plants > Peat moss > Unclassified... | reverse complement strand
GACAATTTAATGTGTTGAACATATTAATATGTCAATCTTATCAGATTCATTGTAATATTAAAATCCTAAATGATTTCTAATGTGTGAATGAAAGAAAAATGATTATGAAAGCTTGGGTTCTAATTTTTTTAATATTATATTTAATATGTTAGGTGTTTTTGTACTATGGTGATCTTATATGGACATCATAATGGCAGTTTTTCTTATATTCCCTTAAATACAAAAAATAAAATAAAATAAAATTCATTGAAATAATAAAGGGATTCATTTATTTAAAACTATCATAATCAACCCTCCAAAAATGAAAAAAACAAATCAAAATAAGGGATAACCAATAAGTAATGGACTTTTGAATTTTTCCCACACTTTTCTCTCACACCTCTAAAATTCATGGATATGAACTTTTATTTTACAATGTGTTAATTTTATATGTTTGAAACTTTGGGATATTGGATGAATTATGTTCTAAAAACTAAAGATCCATTAAATGAATGGAATGTGATTTTAATTTATTATGTTATGGATTTTTAAAAATCCCATAAACTATAATTATTTTTAAAACATTTTTAAGCATTTAAAACTAATTATTTTCAAAAACATTCTTTTGTGATATTTTTTATATGTCTTATAACATCATGATTTGAAATTGGAAATGAAAAAAATGTTACTTTCAATATCATCTAAATATTCATATTTTAAGCCAGTTTTCAATTACACTAGAAAAGGGCTTTGAAAAGTGACGACAATCTATTGATTTTTTAACACTTTAATGTGTTTTCGCCCTATTATTTATTAGGATGACCATCAATGCATTGTGTTTTTTGTAAACCTTTGAACACCTCTATTAATGCATTTATGAATTTTATTATTATTAAATGGCAAGAATCAAACTACAAGCTCCTTATGGAATACATCTTATGGGGCCCAACTATTTTGTTAATGATATAGTTTATCAAATCCATGTATGAGTAGTTAAAAGTTGAATACTAGTAGGTGAAAGCACATTAAAGGTGAAGCAGTTTTGTTCAAAAAAGTGATGTATAACAAGTATTATAGTACACTATAAACTAAAATCTTTATGGCATACTTTGGTTATCCTAAACACAAATTAAAAAGTTTAAAATTAACACAACAACATTTTTTAATTCAAAGTGCACCATTGGAGGCATTGGAGTGAAATGGTGTTCAAAAGATGTTGATGTCCATCTTTAGACATGACACCAAAGGTATCTAGTCAATTTTGCATTGAATTAATTCAATTTCACATCTAAATAATATGGATTGTAATTTATATTCAATGTGTCCTATTATTATGTATGTATTTTTATTGTGGATATTTTGAACCATGTGGTTTTCAATTTGATTGTAAAATTCCTTTTCCTTTCACGTAAACATGCCATAATGTTAAAACTTATAAATAATTTCATCCTCACTTTTATATGATTTAAATTGGATTCATATTTTTTTTGTAGATTTGGATCTTTTTCCTAAATGTCTATACATTATTGAGAGACATGTTAAATTAATATATTATTATGTAGTAGACTCCATTATCCTTTTGTAGGAAGTTACATTATCACTAATGTTGTTGTCTTTACATTTGTTTTTTTTTATTACAAGCACTTGCATCTAGCTTGTCTAAAGATGCTTAGTATATGATGGTCTCATGTTTTTACAACAAAAAAACTCATATTTTAAAGTAGGTGTAAGGTGGCTTACCATAACATTGTAGCCATTTTTCCTTTTGATTTTAAATCGATTTTCCAATTCTATCACATTTATCATGGGACACATTATCATCTAAGGGGTGCAAGAAAAACTGCCATGTTATGAAAAAACTAGATTAGTTTGCTTACAATTACCTTTACACCTTTGGGAATATTTTTAAAAATAAGATTTGGGCCTGAGATTTTCACAATGTGTCTTCTTGATCAACATACAAAACATTAAATTTATTCATAAATATTTTTCAATGTCCAAGGCATGGATGTATTCCAATCTTTCAATAAACTTATCTTTTTGAACTTTCCATGCATTGATGTAAGTGTTTGCTTTTGCAAATATAAAAAACCTTAGATGAGAAGATAATTCCTTATAACCAAACATGTTTTTGTAAGGAGACTTCTATTTTTTGGGTGAGAAATGTTCGATAAACATATTGCTCATTTTATTGCAGACAACTGTTATTGTGCAAAAATACCCCACAACATTTGCCCAAGATTGCATATATGTTAGACTAGTTATTCCTTGCATGTGTGAATTTTCATTGCCATAGATAAATGTGCATGTATCCCTTTAAAAACTCAAAAAGGTGATTCCACAAAGTATTTATCCTTTTAAAGGTAGTTCCACAATATTTATTTGCATAATTTGCCATCATGACATTAATATAATTGCACATAAAATCCCTTATGTTGTTTATCACACACTAGACTAAATAAGAAATTTGTTGAGCATACACCCATTTAAGAGGTCCATGTATTGTCAATTCTAGACATATTGATATGTCTTGACCCAAAAAAAAAGGTTTTGTCCTAGTTTAAATAGTCAACTTAACTACCCTATCCTTTCAAATGAGCTTAAACAAATTCATTGAAATCAATTGTTTTAAATCATTGGTTACTATGTTTAAAAAATGATTTTGGTATTCATTGAATTACTTTAGAAAAATTCCAATCTACTTTAATGATATATTAAAAACATTTTTGTACAAATACAACACATAGGTCCATTCACAATTTTTTTTGTTGATCATGGCAATGTTTTGTTCTTATGACTGAATCTTGATCACCTTCTTTTCTCATCTTAGTCACTCATGTCATCATTATTTTTCATGTATTAGAGAATATAACCTTAGGTTCATTTGGTGTTCTTTTTTATCATTATTATCACCAATGGTTATCTAGTTCATTTTTCAAATGATAATTAGTTTGAATTATTAGGTTTCATTGTCCGCAAACTTCAAACTTGGGTTAGTGTTTACAAGTCAACGATATATAAGAAAAAAATGATTTTCCATTTTCATTCTTGGATCCTTGAAGCTTGTAGCCAACTTGTGTTCCCCTCTATTATTGCATGTATCATCAATTTCTGAATTGCAACTTTTAACAAAAGAAAATATGTAACCATAGTTTGATTTTTTTGGTTGAATATGTATGTAACCATTTTTATTTGAGAAAAAATATGAGTGAACATGTCGTTGTTAATTGCTTTCTTTTCAAACTCTATATAATAGTCATTATAGTTGTCACTTAAAAACCTTTGAAAAACATTACTTCATTGACTTGTAAATGCAATAACTTAGTTATGATGCTAAATTTTAAATTTATTAATGACATAACTTTATTTCAAAATTCAAGTTGTCTTTGTGAATTGATGTTCACTTTGAAAATATTTGTGAGGTAGAAGTTTTCATTAACTTTGGTAGGTGAAGTCCAATGTTCTTCAACTATATCATAAAATATGAATATCAACATGCATAATTAATGGATATGGATATAACCCTATCTAGAAGTTATGTGAAATCTAAAACTTAACACTATATGTAACTAGCAAATGCATTGCCACTAGTAACCTAATGTGTTTTCACATTTGTCTTGGATGTAGGTCCTTATGCAACTCCTTTTGTTAAAATTTTAGTATCTAAATTTGTATCCTATAATATTCATATTCAATCTTTAGGGTCCCAAGCTTTTTAAGGGATATGTAAAAGCACCTTCTTCATATACATGTTCTTAATGATTGGGGTGTTGGGCTAGATATGCATTTTGTTTACATGTATGGTTGAAAGGTATAAGACAATTTATCAATTCAAGCTTTCTTGTAATGGCACCATTTTTTTCCACATTGTCACATCATGATGAATGTCAATAAATATAGTGACAGCCTCTTTAATTACACCTTTAACATGTTTAAATCAATACCACATTTATGTATTTGTTCATTTTAGTGTAGGGTGCTTATAATTAACAATGTTTTTTGTTTCTTTGGTAAATGCTTTCATGTTCATTTGTGCATTTTGTCCTCAGGTGTATGGTGCTTGCAATTTGCAACCATCTATTTGACAAAATTGAATTGGTGAAACCAAGTGTGTTGTGTGTTCTAAAAACTAAAAATTTGAACTCAAAGTTGTGTGTTGTGTGTGTGTATGTTTCTATTGAATTCAAGCTCGAAGCTTTCAATTTTCTTCTTATTGCAATTCTGTTCATCACACCAAAGGCCATGAACTTCAAAGTTTTTTTGTAAATTAATTGTTGTAAATTGGTGGCATTGTGAGTTCTCATGGATCTAATATTGAAAGCCATAAAAGCATAATGTTTGCACATTTTGCTTTTAATTTTGTAATTTGCACCAATTGAACATGTTTTTTTTTTGCATTTTGCTATTGTCATTGTCACATGCAAATTTTTTGTTTTTCAAAGTATTGTCTTGAACTAGTCATGAAGAAAGACATGCTTAATTACTTGCCGGTTAGGTTAATTGTGCTTTATGTGATGGTCAAAGAATAGGGATGCCCATTGTAAAGAATGTGGATGTAATTAATTTTTCAATTGCACAAACACTTCTACAAACAATATGATGAAGCAAAACAAATATTTCTTGAAGATTTGTTGCAATATATTTACTATTAATTTGTGCAAGGGTTTTTTTTCACTAGTAAATTAAAAAATTTGGCTATGCAAGCTAGTTTTAGACTAATGCCTTCATGTTGTATTTCCATCAAATGTTCATAACTTGTGGAAGATCATGTGAACATCTTGTAATAGTCACTAAGTATATGAATTCAAACATGTCATATTAAATTTTTTTGCACTTATAACAATTCTTTTTACAAGTTTTGATTTATGGATGTTTAGAAGTGGTGTGGACATGACATTTGTCTTGGTATTCAACTATTTAAATGAAATCTGGATGTAGGTATGCATGCTATGGTTGGGTTGTTTAAGGTGAATCAAACAATTGACCTTCGCATGGCACTACAATTGTAATTTTTTCTTGAAAAATACAAATTGATTCCTCTTTTGATTGCTTTTGTATAAAGGTAAAGCCAATAACTTGACAACAAATAACAATAGCAAAATTTCATTCCATTCTTGATTGTGAACTTTTAGACATTCAAAAGCTTTGTGAAACTATTTGCTTTTGTCATGCGTTGTATAAAACATGCCAATATGTTATATGAATGATGACAAAGTTTTTATTGGTTTGAAACAAATAAATGTGAAAGATGTTCAAGTTGGTTTACAAAAGACAATTTATTTTTTTTAAAAATTAAAAAGGAGTTATTATTGGGAAAAAATGTTGACTTGGATAATGGGCCATGGCTCAAAAGCTAAATGTGTTGACACCTATTAAAACAAGGTTTGTAAAAATCATTATGTTTTAAGATTTTTTTGAGTTAAAAAAACCCATCATCGTGTGTTATGGAAGGTATAAGATGGTGTTGTTACAATAAATAATTCATAAAGTCTAAATCTAAGCAATTAAAATACCTCCGAAGGTTTGCCACAAGTTATTGAGGTAAATTTTTCAATACATTAAATTTGAAAGCCTTGGGTGTGCTTTCTAACTCCACACATTAAGACACAAAAGGTGTGTAGGAGCTTTGGGATGGGATTAAAACGATGGTTCAAAGTGAAATTAATTTACGCAAATTAAAAAAGAGGGTGGTTAGAACAAATTGGAGGCACAATGGTGCATGGGCAAGTCATGTGGGCAACCCACATTCACAAGACACACCATGTTGAGTTGGAATTGGGGAGGAATCATGATTCTCTTCCCTATAATATATTTTCTAGATGATGGCGAGGGTAACATTGTCATGGCAAAAATTGGATTGAGATTCCCAAGTGGGAGTCCTAAAATTGCCAAATTATGGGTTTTGGAATTTGGTAAACTCATGTACCATCTTCATATGAACTTTAAATTAAAAGACTTTAAATTCATAGTTGTAATTCTTGAAGAAAAAATTATAATAATGTATCAAGTTCTTTAATTGATGTTGGTTTGACCCTTCAAAATGTCAAAGAAATTGTCAGAGCCAATATGACAGTTTGATTTTCAACCTTTCAAATGACCATGCAAATGTTAATTTACTTGAATGGCTTAGGAATATTATCCAAACAATATTCTTTCTTTTGGTTGAAATCTAATGGGTATGTGAACAACTAACAACAACATGAAAATTACGAAACAAAAAGAAAATCTTGTAGTCCAAAACAAAAAAGTCAAAGGCATACCAATGGACTTTCATAGAAATTAACTAAATGGTTTTGTGAATACATTGTGTGAGGAAATACTTGACCCTTTGAAAAACATTTATGTTTTGAATTTTTTTTGAAAGGGTTTCATCCAAATGCGCTAAATTAGGATTAACATGACAATAACATGTAAGATGACAATAACATGCATTTTTTGAATACTTTGTTGACTAATGTACATACAACAAAGGGTCTTTATGATGTATAATGAATGTAATGAAATGTCATTTTTTTGTCTATTTAACAAAATAACTTAAATTTTATATGCAATGGGGGCACCACCTTTCATTGTATTTGGTACAATGTGTGAAAACTTTAACCTTGGACTAATAACCAAGGTTAGGGCATGAAAGAAGATGTAGGCTAGGTGAGAATTTTGAAATTCAAGCACATTCCCACAAGTGTGAGAAAATGCAAAAAAATAGACCCAATCATTTTGAAGTGAAAAACATTTTGGGAGTTGTAATCTTAAGGGAGTCCCAAAATTTTGGAATAAAATTGCATGTTTTTAAGCTTGTATTTTCCATTTGGAAATTCAAAAAGCTTGAGTTATGGCCAAAACAAAGGTTTATTTGATTCCTAAACATTAAATCTTTAAAAAAATAGATTAAATGACTTCTAATTTGAACATGCAATATGACATTGAAAAGATTCCTTCACAAGTTGCAACTTTGCCCATCCATTGCCTAATGTCAAATTATCATTTCAATATAATATATGCCACAATAAGTAACACATATTGTACATTGTAATAAACAAATCCACAAAATTTAGGTCACACATGTGTCATGAGTTGTGGCCTATTGTGTGACAAAAACCACATTTTCTTGTAATGAGTGTTCCAATCATTTCTCAACTACTTTGGCACATCTAATTTCCATCTAAAGAGACGATTTCAACACGATTCAAATTTTTTAGAAAAATAAAAAAACCAATAATTTAATTATTGCAATCTACAAAGATTTTGAATGAAAAATCAAAAGAAGACCATGTTGTGATTTTTCCCTTTACATTAAGGAAAGTAAAAATAACTTAAAAATTTTCCAAGGCCACATGAATGTATCCAAAATAATTGGTGTTGCAAATGGAATCAACAACATGATAGATATAATATAAGCTTGGATATGGCTATTTGATGCAAATTGATGAAAATGTGTAGTTTCCTCATCCCATGCAAAGAAATGCCCACACTAGGGAAATTGGTGCTATTTAGACATGGATTCTAATTTGCCTAGATTAAACTCTAAGATAAAAGAAGAGATTTCAATTGTATAATTGAACAACATAGGCCCAACAAATATGCCCCAACTAGTCGTGTTTTCGCCATTGGAGAACAAATCCTCTTTTCATGACCACAAGGTGATTATCATGCCTAACGTTGTTTTTATCCTTTTAATATTAGGGTTGCCAATTGAATTGAATCGCTTGGACCTTTGTTTCATTCATGATTTTTTACATCTAAATCTTTTTAGGTATGTTCCCAAACTTAAACTACAAAATTTGTTGTTTAAAATTATTTTATTCCAGCTCTTTCAACATTCTTTCAAATGACTATGGTTGAAATGCATAATATCAAGAAAACAAATGATTGGTTGGATCAGTCAGGCTTAATTTGTGAAGTATGCCCGAGTTCTGGAACGATGAAATGATGAAAATTGTAGATTATTAACTGACAATTGCCAATTGGAAGTTTTGATTTTGTGCAAGGAAACACCCTAAAGAATATGAGAGTTTGCACCTAGAAGCCATAAAGCGCTAATGACCCAAACAACACAAATATTCCCTTTGAGCCTCTAATAGGTAAAAAGTAGGGGAATTAGTGAATTAGAAGCCAAAGGACCTTTGGTTCACAAATACTAAACATTTCTAGGGAAACAAAACCCTTTTCAATGAAATACTTAAACTAGGCTAAAAATATGCCATATTGCACACAACATCTAGAAGAGAGAATTGTCCAAATCTCATCTTTCAAACACTCCAATCTAATTGCATGTGAAGACCTTATAGCCAAGAGGACAAGGTGGAAGAACTGGATGCAAAAATCTGATCTGATGCCAGAGAAGGCAGTTACAAAAAGTAAGTGATCTTCCACCATGGTAGTGCCTTCAATAAGATGAGGGGTCTGGGTAGGAGGGTTGCTCCTGCAGTCTGGTATTGCCCATTGTTGTTTTGGATCTTATTTTGTTGTCAAGACCTGGTCATCAGCCAACCATGGAAGTTTTGAAGGTTTACTGAATATCTCTGTATGTTTGATGTCCACAGTGTCTGGAAATTGAATCTTTTTCTCATGACTCAGTGGTGGTACTATATGGTACTCCAATCTTTACTAGATTGCAAACCTAGATCATGAATATAGACTTATTAGACTTTTGCCTGCATGGCTGATCTTCTTGGGTACACTGGCTAGATGCATGTATGTTTCTGAGAGCTGTGAACTGACCTGACCTGTTGTGGTGATATCACATTGCAATTCCATCTTGTTTGTTGCCCCTAATGTTAGTTCTGGAGTTGCTGGAACTGACACAATGGGTACTTCAAAGTGTTGTGAAGTGGAGTTTTCTCTGCAATCTCATAGATGTATTAATTTAACTTGTTAAACTTAGGTTTTATTTTCTGCAGGAAGAAGATTGTGACAGGGAGGAAGTTGATGACGAGAGCATGAGATCATAAGAGCAGAGCTGAGGCATTTGTAGTATAACTCTCTTTGCCGTTCACATAGATGGTTTCTTGTACAGGGATGGGTTAAAATGAAATGAAGCTTACTCTCACAAGTTTGTTGCAGCTTGAATGTGGGTATTAGTGGCCATTTTTATAAGCTAAGTCTCTTGTGTGCCAGTCAACAACATGACTGAGCCTTCAGGTTGGTTCAAGAAACATGATAGAAATTGGGTATGCAAATGGTTATAGAATGGCTTTGATGAAATTTTGGGTGTACTCTTATCTACACCAGCATCAGGGCCAATGAAGTCTGTAGGGTCTAGTCATGGCAGCTTGTCACTACAATTTTTGATGATGGTGCAACCCCTGTTGGGTCTTTGTACAACCTTTGAGTGTTTTGCATACTTGGGTTTCTTTCTTAGGATCCAGGGTCCAATTCATCCCATGTGTTGCAAGAAGGGAGCCCAAATTGTCAAATGGTTTGGCGAGTTGTACAACTATGATACCCGGAAACTCCTAAACCTAGACATGTTAGAAATTAGGTGTTTTTGTCTCAGAAAAGTTGGTGTTTGTGGAACAAGAAGTGGGAATGAAGAAGCAGGAAGGTAATTTGGGTCATTGTGCAGGGTGCAACAGATAGTGTATGAGAAGGCAGAAGCTGATGAAGTCAGTGGGGGAGTCATGGCAGCTTGTCAATGCTGCTCATGATGAAGGTGATGGTCTGACACTTTGTGAGCACATCTCATAGTTTATGACTGGACTCATTGTCATGTTACCTTCAAGGTGTTGTGGTGGAGATTTCTCTGCAATCTCATAGATCTGTACTTATGAATGAAGCTGAGAGTGCCCCGCCTGACCATTGAACTGTGTATTGCAGATAACCGCTCGAATGAAGACATGTTTGAGACTGCACCCACCAGCATGGCTTGATCAGGAGTGCAGAAGTGTTTGCATGCAGTCTTGGGTAGTAGCCAAGTAAGCCAAATACTACTTAGACCATGTTATGGAGGTTTGGAGTGCTGCTTGTGTGGGACTAGTGGGTTCATACAACTATGGTTCCTTTCTCTTATCCCTTGTTTGTTTTGTTTTAAGGGCTACATTGAGTTATCTGAGTACAAACATTGCAATTTGTTGGTGTTGCAGGGTGCCAACACAGGCACAATAAATTTTTTTATTAGGAATGTTGCACAAGCAATGGCTGGGCCTAAAACTCTGCAAGGTAAGAGGCTTCATGATTACTTGTGCTTGAAAGGTTCATGAAATACTTTTTGCTCTCTCACTGGGAGAAGGCTTCACTCTCGCAAGTCACATGTGCAGCTTTAGAGATGTAGTTGTTAGAATGTTTGGATTGCCATTCCATATGTCCAAGCATTGAAGAAGGTAGATATTCTGCAAACTACAAAAGCTCCCACTAGGAGCCCAAGTATGGCTTGGAGATAGAAAGCCCTAACAGGCAATGACAGAGATTTTGCAACTTGCCCAGAATTGTAGCTCAGAGCTAAAATTTCCTTAGTCTATGGAAAAATCCAGATGGATGTACCAAGTTTGGTTTGGTCCTGGTCATTATAATCTGCTGCCATTTTCAAACCAATATGCTGATAGGGGTCCAAGCAAAGTTTTGTATCACATTATCCTCCTGTTTTGGCTTGAAATATTATTAAGGCATTCTTTGATTACAACCATGATCCCTGATTTGCTTGATTGTGTTATACCTGCATTTTTGGTGGTGCAGAAACTGTAAACCTCATTGAGATAAACTCAAAACGCCAACCAAGCTTGAATTGCTAGAGACTGTATCGATGGGCCATGGATCCAGTATTGGAGGTAAAGTTGTTTGGTCATGCTAAAAGTGTCATGGATTCCAATGAACCCACTTAATAAGGTTAGTACCACAGACACTTGTGTTCTACTTTGCAAGCTCTGCAGTTGGTTGTTCAAGTGATGCCATTGCAAATTAGTTGTGATATCCTGCAATATTTGAGTAAATCACATGTTTCCATGTCAAGAGACAAACTTCAGTGAACAACTTCAGCACAACTGGGTATATCCCAAGTACTAACATTTTGACATTAACCAATGTCAAGTCACAGTTTCAGAGGCTCCTAAATTACACGTGTTCAATTAGCAAAAAAGACGTTTTTTTTGAGATCAGAAATGGTAAATGCACTATGTAGCAAAGCCAAAAAAGTTCTGTGGGTTTAAGGTTCAATTATTTTAAAGAAATTAAAATCAGGTTCTATTTTCTGTTTCAGTTTTGAAAATCAGATCTAGTTCCAGTTTGATTCTTACTAACCAAAATGAAAATCAACAATTCTTACTAATCGAAACCAGAACTAGTTGTTCTTTTGGTTGCAAATGGGACATCAAAAGGCTGAGAGAGAAGGATCGATGTGCCTCCTACAATAGAAACATGTCAGAATTTGGCTTGGAGGATTATTGATAGGAGTAGTAGTGGGAAAGGGCAAACATTTAACAGTAGCATTTGGAGTTGAACCTTTGAGGATACTGATGATGTAGGAGCTCTGCAAAATCCACACAGAGCTCTCAACACCCATTTGATGCCCTCCCTCCCTCCCTCCCTCCAACCCTTTGTTGAAACCACTTTTATGTGAGGGTTTTTTGCACTTGGCTATGGAGTCAGGGCTCTGTGGAGCACAAGCAAAGCACCTGACTCACACAAAACCCACCCTTGTTTTTTTGAGCTCGGCAATGATGTTGAGGCTTCACAAAATCTGCATGGAGTGCTTCCCACACCCATTTTCCCCTGATCCCCCAACTTTTTTGAAGCATCTGGCGATGGAGTTGAGACCCCAAACTAATAAGATTTCACTTTCAATGGTGCAAATTTTCCGTTCATTGCTCTCAACCAAATGAAGAAACACTTGGCCCTCCTGGGTGCAATATGTTGAGCCCTCTTGTTAAGGGAGAGAAAGAAAATTTATGCTTAAAATTGTTCATCACCATTTTTGGCCTTGGCTAATACCCCTTCGTAAGAGCATAAGTTAGGTAATTTCTATGCACACACATATATTCCAACCCAGTGCCCAAAAGAGCATTGAACTGTCTTTGGCACATGAGTGTCTAAATGGGGCCTGTATAAAAAATACAAAGCCTTCTATTAAAACAAGCTTCCAATATAGATTGACGTGCCCATTTAGGTAAAGACCCAGCCCAGTTTCACTCACCTCTACTCGTCTTTGGTGTCACAAGGTACAGTATGGTATGCTAGTTTATAAGCATGTGGAACTAGGTACTCATTATTTAAATCATTAAATGTTTTTGGAGGCCCATGCTTCCATTGGAGTTGTCCAGAATTGGGTCCCCACTTGGCCCCACCTCGTATGAGCCCTTATTCTAATAAAGTTTGGGGCCTCAAATTTTACCTTCCTACAATCAAGGAGGATGAGAAGAGAAGCAAAAGGAACCCTAAGATTATTATAGGTAGCTACATATAGGGGAAGGGTAGGCTTGATACAGACACCACTATTATTAAGTACATAGGTGTGTATAACCGTATGGACAAGTATGTTACTATAAACCCCCATATCCATATCCTTCTATGAAAACTTTTTTAAGCAATGAATATGCTATGTGGGTATCGAGGGGTGAATTCTAGAATCAATAAATACAGCCACATTGAACCAGCACCCACCAGCGCACCATGAAGGATGGATGGATGATAAGTGGTCAGGAAACAGTTTTCTGTTGAGTTCCAGTTCCCTAGCTAACCATGGTGGTTAGCTCAGTTGCTTTAAATTAAAATTTATTTTTTTTTTACATGTATGTTCTAACAACCTACAAGCAGGTTATTAGTAGGTAGGTTGTAAAAACAGATCTTACCTATGTATAAACCATCTACTTAACTAGTAGTTACTTATTTCCTACCTATCTAGCTATATACAACAACCTATTTCTTACATAATTGGTTACCAAGGTGAAAGCAAATATTAACTCAGTTGAGATTCATCCATAACTGAGTAATAATGGGCATCTTAGTGGATGGTATGATGGTGGGTGCTGGTTCACTCTGGCCCTAGAATACCACAATCAGACATGCACACTGTGTCAAGACTGATGATCAGGATCACAAGACCTTGTCTTAGTTTAAGTCAAAATCAGACACACTATAGAGCCTTGGAACTTGGGAAGCAGCAATTATAATCATCGCCCAGTCAAGACAAAAGGGCTTAGCTTCCATGGGTGTGGCTCATCACAACCAGACATCTATGCATATTAGCTTGACAAAAAAAAGGTTTAACTATGCTTAGTTAGCTTTGATACCATAACCCATTTTTCCAAATTGGAACTAGTATGTAGTTTTTAGAAGGTGGAAAATAATATTAAGATAGAGGTTGAAATAAATTTTGAAGCATGGAATAGTAGAAAGAACAAAAAGGAAAAAAAAAGAAGCAATGTCTTAAGAGCATATTCTTAATTACCCACTAGTTGTATCAATTGCCATACTGAGTACTAATTAGTGCTATATAATGATGATGATGATGATGAGTATATATTTAGTGTTATATGGATCATTGAAAACTTTCCTTCCATGAGTCCTATTGTGGGTGTGTTAAACTTAGAGGGCTTCTTGCCATTATAACTAATTAATTTATGGAAATGCTGACATGCTTATATAATTGGGAAAGACTTAGACAACTCAACGGCTTGAGTGACCCAGCACCCACCAGTGCACCATCCAAAAAATCCCAACCCCAGGATAGGGTTTTGGGTTCATAGTTTTTTCTTCTCACAACATCTTAACCTTTAACTGTCAGTTTTTTTTTTTCTTCACCCACCCTTCTCTACCTACACCTTACCTCCTGCTTTTCCCTTCCTTCCTATTTCCTCTCCCTTTTCTCCTCATAATTTCCTCTTCTTTCTTTGGGATCTATTCATTCTTTTTTCTTTGGTTTTTCTGGTTCTTTCTTTGTTTCTTCTTTCTATTTTCTGTTTTGTGTAGCTTTGTTTAAGGTTTTCGTGAATTTTTTGTTTTTTAATTTTTTATCTTGTGTCTTTATTTGAGGATTTTTGTGGTCTTTTTATTCCTTTTTTGGTTTTTTTTTCTTCCTTTTTTTTTGCTTTTGTGTGTGTGTTTTGAGTTGTGTGGAGCTATGGAAGAGGAGGACAGGAGCAACACAAAAAAGAAGAAGGAAAGAGCCAAGAGGAAGAGCAACATGAGGAGCAACTAGAAGAGGTGAGTTTCTTGTAGTCCAGCCTTTGTAAACCAACAATGATAGTAAAGGTTTGTTGCCCTCGTCATGAGCTCTCAATTGCAGTAAAGGTTTGCTACCTTCACTAAGATTTTCTTATTTTTGTTTTTTACTTTTTTACTTTTATTTATTTCTCTCTGTCTTTTTTTCTTTTTTATTTTGCTTTCAGTTTTTTTTTCCTGTTTTTTTCCAGTTTTTTAATACCTTTTTTCTGGCATTTCGAAAAATTTGATTTTTTTTCTCTCTCTCTCTCTTTTTTCCTATTTCTTTATATATATTATTATCAGTACTTTTTAAAATTCTGGTCTTATATTTCTTTTTTATTTTTTGTACGTTTTTTAAGTTTTATTTCTATCTTGTTCATTTTTTGTTTCTAAAGTTTTCTGGTTTTTTTGTTGGTTTTCTTAATACTGGTTTTTTGGGGTTTTAAAATTTCTGTTTTCTCGGTTTTTTCTTGGATTATTTTCCCCCCCTTTTTTTTCTTTTTTTTTTCTGTAATTTTTTAAAATTCTGGTTTTATATTTTTGGTTCTAGTTATTGTTATGTTTTTCATTTAAATTTTTTTTAATTAAAAAATTTTTCTATCTTGTTTCTTTTCCTTTTTCTGTTTGGTTTTCTTAATATTGTTTTTTTTGGAGTTTTAAAAAAATTGTTTTCCTGGATTTTTTCCCTTTTTTTTTTCCCGTACTTCTTGAAAATTTTGGTTTTATATTTCTTGTTTAATTTCTGGTTTTCATTTTCTGTACTCCT
>Ga0116229_10009442_pt1 | contig 14878 bp, 12 predicted proteins | sample S1TSphgellanicum_3_FD_87313 | JGI IMG/M metagenome (GOLD analysis project Ga0116229, IMG submission 87313) | Host-associated microbial communities from peat moss isolated from Minnesota, USA - S1T2_Fc - Sphagnum magellanicum MG | ecosystem: Host-associated > Plants > Peat moss > Unclassified... | reverse complement strand
GCCGGCGACGATGCCCGCGCCGTCACGCTCCAGGGCGATATTGACCGCGAAGTGCGGAATCGCGTGGAGGAAGTTGGTGGTGCCGTCGAGGGGATCGACGATCCAGGTGTGGGTCTTGTCGGTCCCTTCGAGCAGGCCGCACTCCTCGCCGAGGAAGCCATAGCCGGGCCGCGCCTTGGATAGCTCCTCCTGCAGCACTTTTTCCGCCTTTGTGTCGGCGACGCTGACAAAATCCCCTGGCCCCTTGCGAGACACCTGAAGCTCCGACACCTCGCCGAAATCGCGCGCCAAGCCGCGACCGGCCTTGCGGGCGGCCGAAATCATGACCTGGAGGAGGGCGGAGGCTGTCATTATCGAGGCTCAGTTATATGGAGGACTTAGGCGGCGCGGCGGCGAGCCCGCGATAGGCGGCGGAACCTAAGGGCCGCGTCGCGCTGGCGCAAGTCGCACGCACTCAACGCCCTGATTTGGAGGGGGCGCGGTCTGCGACGCCGACAGCCATTTCCCCATTGAACCGCCGCACCGCCTCGGCCGGACCTTCAGGATAGGCCCAGACGCCGGCGCTCACCGCCAGGAAATCCGCGCCGGCCAAGGCCAGGGCGCGGGCGTGCTCTACCGTGATCCCGCCGATGGCGACACAGGGCGTTTCCATGCTCTCCTGCCAGATCGACAGCAGCTCCGGCTCCGCGCGGGTGGGCGCGGCCTTGGTGGCGGTCTCGAAGAAGGCGCCAAAGGCGACATAGTCCGCCCCGGCTTCGGCCGCCTCCATCGCCAGATGCCGGCTGTCGTGGCAGGTGACGCCCACGATCCGCTCTCGCCCCATCGCTTGGCGCGCCTCTGCATAGCTGGCGTCGTCCTGGCCAATATGGACGCCGTCGCACTCCAGCGCCGCCGCCAGGTCCGGCCGATCATTCAGGATCAGGGCGACGTCCAACGTTTCTGTCAGAGGCTTCAGGGCGGCGACGGCGTGGGCGATCTCTTGATCCGACGCGGTCTTTAGCCGGACCTGTAGCGCGGCGACGTCGCCGGCCCCAAGCGCCGCCGCAGCCTGGGCTGTGAAGTCTTGCAGATCGTCCAGAACGGGCGGTGTGATCAGATAGAGGCGACAAGCAGGAGGAGGCATGGTTCTGCGAATCTTAAGGCGTCGCCGGGCTTAACGGTTCGGCGAAGCGGTGTTTTGGAGCGGCTATGTGAAGAATACCGCGACCTTGCATGTTGTTGCTTTGACAGCCCCTTGCGGGCGTGGCAAGGAGCCCGCCGCTCTACGATGTTTCATTAGAAGGTCGCCGCATTGGCCAATCCCGAACTGGGCGCCAAACAGATTTGCCCAAATTGCCAGACCAAGTTCTACGACCTCAATCGTCGCCCCGCCGTTTGCCCAAAGTGCAGCACGGCGTTCGACCCTGAAGAGGCTGTCAAATCTCGCCGTGTCCGCGCTCGCGCCGTGACGCCGGACTATGACAACGACGAGCCTGAAGAAAAGGCTCGTGAAGAGGAGGACGTGGAGGGCTTCGAAGAAGAAGTCGAAGTCACGCCCGAAATCGACGAGGCGATTGAGGCCGAACCGGTCGAAACCGAAGAAGGCGATCTCATCGGCGCGCCCCCGGCCGGCGCCGAACCCGATCTCGGCGTCGACTTTGAGGAAGACGCCGGCGTGCTTGGCGACGACGCCGACGAAGACGTGCCCTTCTTGGAAGACGAGGAGGAGGACGAGGTGTTCGGCGACGACGACCTCGACGGCCTGCCGGACAAGGACGCGGAAGACATCTGACCGCAGTTCAAAATGGGGCTTGATCGGCGGGGGGCGGTGGCATAGACATCGCGCCCTCGCCAGGATCACAGGCCTTGCGAACCGGTTATCCGGGGCTATAGCTCAGCTGGTAGAGCGCTTGAATGGCATTCAAGAGGTCAGCGGTTCGACTCCGCTTAGCTCCACCACAACGCCCGCGTCCCTAAAGGGCGCGGGCGTTTCCTTAATCGAACCCGCATGATTCGAAGCCATGGGTTCCGGCGGGGGAAGCGGGACGCCGGGGGCGCGAGCTGCGGGCGCCGTTTGAACGGGGCTTAGGCTTGGCGCTCCAATTACATGTGCGCTTCAGGCGATGGCGCTTTTAACGCCCCTTTTGCAGCCCTTGTCTTGTTCTGATCTCGCCCAGCGTCCAGCACGACCATTGTTAACCGCAGGCGTTGCTGGATGCTGGCTTTTCATGGAAATTTTAGGGGAGTTAATCAATTAACCCATCCTATACCATTTAAGCGCTACCGTCGACTCGACAGCGTCAGTATTCATAAAACTCTACGACGACAGCGGAGCGAATAATATGTTTGGGCAAGGTGCAAAAGGCGCGTCAAGTAAATTGCTAGCGATCGACGCTGTTAGCGCAAGCATCATGCTCGCCGATGCCGATTTCAATATTACATATCTTAATCCGGCCGTGCGTAATCTTATGTTGGATGTGGAGCCCGATTTAAAGAAAGAGTTGCCGCGCTTCAGCGTATCGACCCTGATCGGCAGCAACATCGATATATTCCACAAGAACCCCGCCCATCAAAGGAATATGCTTGCGAGTCTGAGAACGCAGCATCATGCGACGATCTGGGTGGGGGAGCGGGTGTTCGATCTCGTGGTCACCCCCCTGATGGAGGGCGGCCGCAAGGCTGGCTTCGTCGTGGAGTGGTCGAGAGCCAAAGAGCGCTTGTTGAATATCGATTACGCCGCGCAGATCAAAGCCATTCACCGCGTTCAGGCCTTCATCGAGTTCAAGCCCGACGGAACGATCGTCGATGCGAACCAGAATTTCCTCACGGCGATGGGCTACACGCTTGAGGAGATTAAAGGTAAGAACCATAGCATGTTCTGCGAACCGGCTTACCGGGCCAGCCCAGAGTACGCAAAAATCTGGGAGTCATTACGGCGCGGCGAAGCTTCTTCCGGTGAATTTAATCGTGTCAGTAAGGATGGCCGCACGGTTGTCATCCAAGGGTCTTATAATCCGATCCCGGACGCCAACGGTAATATTGTGAAGGTGGTGAAATTCGCCACCGACGTCACCAAGCGGGTCGATGCCGTGCATGATATCGGCGACGGCCTGACGGCCTTGGCCAGCGGCGACCTCGAATACCGGATCGATAAGACCTTTCCCCCTGAGCTCGACAAGCTGCGGGTCGATTTCAATCTCGCGATGGAGACCCTGCAGGGCACGATTCAGAAGGTCGGGTCCACCGCGTCGGCGATTAAGGCCGGCACGGACGAGATAAGCAAGTCCTCTAACGACCTCTCCAAGCGCACCGAGCAGCAGGCCGCCAGCCTGGAAGAGACGGCGGCGGCGCTGGATCAGATCACCGCCACAGTGAAAAAGACGGCTGAGGGCGCAACCCACGCTCGCAGCGTTGTGGCGGCCGCCAAAACCGATGCCGAAAACTCGGGCGAGGTCGTCGGCCAAGCCGTCACCGCCATGGGCGAGATTGAGCAGTCATCCCATCAGATCAGCAGCATCATCGGCGTGATCGACGAGATCGCCTTCCAGACCAACCTTCTGGCCCTTAACGCCGGCGTTGAAGCGGCGCGGGCCGGCGACGCTGGGCGCGGTTTCGCGGTTGTGGCGTCGGAAGTGCGGGCTCTGGCTCAGCGTTCCGCCGAAGCGGCGAAGGAGATCAAGGCCTTGATCTCCGCCTCCAGCACCCAGGTGGCTGCGGGCGTGAATCTGGTCGGCGAGACCGGCAAGGCCCTGAAGCGGATCGTCACCCAGATCGCCGAGATTAACGGCGTGGTCACCGATATCGCAGCCTCCGCCCAGGAGCAGGCCACGGGTCTGAACGAGGTCAATGCGGCCGTCAATCAGATGGATCAGGTGACCCAGCAAAACGCGGCCATGGTTGAGGAATCCACGGCCGCCAGCCACACCTTGGCGACTGAAGCCGACGAACTGTCTCGTATGATGAGCCAGTTCAAGGTCGGCGTCCACGCCGCCGCCTCGAGGTCCGTCTCTCCCAAGCGGCGCACACCCTCCAGCAATCCCGTCCACGCCGTACAGGCCAAGGTCTCGGCCTTCGCCGGGGGCAGAGGCGGCGCAGCGCCAGCGCTTGCGCCTGCAGAAGAGTCCTGGACGGAATTTTAAAGCCTTTGCGCATCGGCGCAGCCCGCACAGACCTCCGTAGGGGCGTTTGACGCGCCAAAATCGGCACGACAGCCCAAACAACTCGTGATAGCCCAGAGAGGGGCCGGTTGCGGGGGCTGTCATGACCTTTGAGCGTGAACGCGCGGAAAAATTCGGTCTCGGTCGAATCGTGTCTCGGACGTTGAAGACGATCCAGGGCAATCTAGGGCCGTTCTACGCCCTGGCCCTGGTCAGCTCAGCGCTACCGGTCGGGCTGGTTCAGATGCTGCAGCTTGGCAGCTTCGCCAATATGCAACAGGGTTCTCCGTTCGGATATGTCTTCAGCGCCACGGCCTTGCTGGGCATGCTGGTGGGCGTGGTCGCCAAGGCCTTCTGTAACGCCTTCCTGATCGCGGGGACCTTGGCGGCGCTCGATGGGCGCCCCCAGGCCATCGACGAACAGGTGCGCACGGGTCTGGCTGTCGTCTTGCCGGTGATCGGCATCCAGATTCTCAGCGGGATCGCCATCGGCGCGACCACTTTGCTGCTGGTCGTGCCGGGCTTGATCGTGGCTTGCATGTTGTGCGTCGCCGTCCCGGCCGAGGTGTCTGAGCGCGCGGGCGTGCTCGCCGCCCTGGTTCGCAGCGCTGCGCTGACGAAGGGGCATCGGTGGTCGATCTTTGGCCTGCTGGCGCTTTATTTTGTGGCCATCGGTGTGATCGGCGCCATCATCGGCGTGGTCGTGGGACCGATATTCTTTGGCGGCGTTGGAAAATCCTACATCAATACCGACGCAAACCCGCTCGCCTATGTCGGCGTCATCGTAACGGCGTTTGTCTCAGCCGGCTTTACGATGCTCAGTTCGGTTGGCCTCGCCGCCCTCTATGCCGAACTGCGGCTTGTGAAAGAGGGGCCGCAGACCCAAGCGTTGGCCGACGTGTTCGCCTAAGGGCTTTGGCTTACGCCTTATCGTGCTTGTCCCGTCGGCGTTTGCCGAGCAGCAACCGGCTTTCGAGGCGCGTGCGCAGGGCGGCGTAATAGGCGTCGAGGAAGTCGCCGTCGCTTTCGCCCGGCCGGGGCGTCCAGCCGATCTTGCCGCGGATTCGGTCGGCGACGACCCGCTGAGCGGCGAGCGCGTTGCGGCGCAGCACGTCCTCCAGCACTTGCAGTTCTTTGACGCCATAGACGTCGAGCTGGTCGGGGCTGAACGCGAAGGTGGGCGACAGGGCGGAGCGGCGTTCCGTCAGTTCCACCGCCAGCCGTCGCCGCGGCGCCTGGACGACAAAGGTCCCCGCCACCAGATCGCCGACCCGCAGCCGATCCCGGTTGAACAGGGGAAAGAGGGCGAAGATACCGCTCCACAAGAGGCCCAGGAGCACGATCCAGCCGTCTACGTTCGTGTGGGCGTTCATCAGCAAGAAGGTGAGGGGCAGGAAAACCTCGATCTCACGCATGGTGTTGCGGGCGATCAGGGCGTCGGCGCTCAGGCGGCCGCCGTTGCGCATGGCGACCTGCAGGCCGACGATCCGCTTACCCGGCGTCGCCGCTCGCGGTCCGAGCTCAAAGCCGAAGAACCAGCCGTTGCGCAGCAGGAAGAAGCCCAGCAGCCAGAGCGCCACGAGCAATTGACTGGCCCAATCACCGTCGAACGCATGCTGAACGCCAACGGCCCTTGCCGCATAGGTCATCGCCACCATAGCGAGAACGCACAGCACGGTCAGCCCGATCATGATCCCGATGATCATCGCCGCATCGATGAGAAAGGCGGTGGCGCGCTCGCTGGCGGAGCCGAGTTGAATGCGTAGATCGACGCCTTCCGGCGTGATCAGCGGGCGCTGGGCGTCGGTGGGCTGATCGAGATGGCGGCTGTAGTCGGTCATGGACGCGCTTTCGCGGTACGCGGCCGGCGAGGGACGTAGAGGTAATAGCCCCAGACCCCGGCGCTGCTCAGGGCGATGCCGTAGCGCGCCAAGTCGTTGGTGATCAGTTGGCGCCCCAGCCCCTCCAGTGCGCCCGCGACCGCCAGCATCAGCACCACGCCCGCCATCAGGGTCGCCGCCCGACGTCCCGCCGCAGCCATAGCCTCAGGGCGTGTCTTCGCGCCAGGAAAGGCCAGGGTCCAGCCAATGTGAAAGCCTGCTGCCCCAGCCAGGCAGGTGGCGAAGATTTCCGTCACCCCGTGGATCGCCAGCCAGCCGCCCAGTTGGAAGCCTAGGCCATGAGCCGCGTAGAGCGCCATCATGGCGCCCAGCCCACAGCCATTGGTCACCAGCAACAGCGCGGTGGGCGCACCGAAAGCAAAGCCCAGCGCAAAGGCGAAGATGGCGATCTGGGCGTTGTGAGTGAACAGGAAGGTGGCGAAGATGGCCAATAGGTTGTGCGCGCCGCCGTCGTATAGCACCTTGCGCAGCGCTTCTGTGGTGGCGGACGGGTCGCGCCCCTGAGCCATGCCGCCGGGCATGAAGGCGTAGAACCAGTCCGGGTCGCGGCCATAGAGCCAGACCGCGATCCCGGCGCCCAAAGCAAACAGCAGGCCCGCGACCGCCGTCTCGCGCCACAGGGCGCGGGCTGCGGCCGGCCAGTCGGTGGCGAAGAACCGCGCCAGGCGGTGGCCCAGGCGTGGACGGGCGCCGTAGACGACGAAATAGGCGCGGGTGCAGAGCCCTTCCAGATAGTCGAGCAACGCCTTGTCGAGCGTCGTCTCCCGGGCGACCGAGAGGGCCGACAGCGTCGCGCGATAGAGCACAGGCAAGGCGATAAGGTCTTCGTCGCTGAGCTTTGAGACCGGCTGCGTCTCCAGCCGCTTCAACAGCCCCTCCAGTCGACGCCAATCCGCCTCCCGCTCGCGGCGGAAGCGCGCGCTTTTGAGCTCCGCAGCGACGGGTGTGGAGGTCATAGGCGATCGCGCCGCTTGAGCGAGAGGTAGCGGTCCAGGAGCGCCGGGCCGATCCGGTCGATGGGCGCCTCAACCACCTCCACCCCCAGACGCCGCAGGCGCGCCACCACCAGCTCCCGTTCCCGCAGCAGGGCCGCCGCCACGACCGCGCGCGACACGTCGGCAGGTTCTAAAGGCTCGGCGCGGGCCAACCGCTCCAAAGGTTCGTCTTCGGGCAGAACGAACAGCACCAGGTGGCGTTTGGTCAGACGCCCCGCCGCCTCCAGCATCAGTTGGGCGCTGGTCATGTCGGCGAAGTCTGTGAACACCACCACCAGCGCCCGCCGGTCCAGCACGGTGGAGACGGCGCTGAGGCCAAGGGTGAAGTTGGTCTCCTCGGCTGTGTAATCGACTTTGGCCGCCAGCCGGCGGATCAGGGGAAAGGCCGTGGCGCCGCTCACGGGCCGGCCGGTCAGCCGCGGCCGCGCGTCGAAGGCGCAGAGCCCGACCCGATCCCCCATGCGCAGCGACACATAGCCAAGCAGCAGGGCGGCGTTCAGGGCGCGGTCCAGCTTGGGCGCCCCCCCGATCACTTCCCCCATCAGTCGCCCGCTGTCGATCACCAGCATGATTGGGTGGTTGCGCTCGGTCTTGTATTCCTTGCTGAGCACCAGGCCGTGGCGGGCGGACTGCTTCCAGTCTATGGACCGCAGGTCCATACCCGGCTGGAACTCCTTCAGGGCGTGGAACTCCGTGCCGTCGCCGCGCTCGATCTGGGCTTTTTGGCCAAAGGCGGCGTCGCGGGCGAAGAGGCGCATCGCCTCGTCCCGCACGCCGCGCACGTTGGGGGCCACGACCACGGTCTGGTCCAGCGGGCTTGAGACCTGGAGGTGAAGCAGACCCAAGGGCCCCGTCCAGCGCGTCCAAATCCGCTCCAGCCGCCCTTCGCCCCGGCGAACCGGGCCTAAGAAAAAGGCGAGACGCGCGGCGCGGTCGGTCACCTCGCCCCGGCGTCTAACCGGCGTCGCAGTGATTTTGGCGTTGGTCTTGAGGGTCGCTTCGATGCTGCGGGGGCTGCGACCCTGAAAGCTAAAGCGCACCGCCATCGGTTCGGGGTCGGCGACGGCGGCGAGTTCGCGGGGCGCCTCCACGTCGAAGCTCAGACCCCGCGCACTGGGCGCCAGCCAGGCGTCCAGTCCCATCAGGCCCAACACGCCAAAAATCCAGCCGGCGGCGGCGATCCACAGGCTGGGCGCCACTGTGGCGAGGCCCAGGGCGAACGGCGCGCCCGTCGCCATCAAGGCCACTGCGCGGCGCGTCGGATAGATCACCGCGGCGCCTCGATCCGGTCGATGAGCGCCTGCACGGCCACGTCCGCTGTGCGCCCTTCGATCTCGGCGGCGGGCGATAGCAGGATGCGGTGGCGTAAGCCCGGCAGGGCCAGGGCCTTCACGTCGTCGGGGATGACATAGTCGCGCCCCTCCAGGGCGGCGCGGGCGCGGGCGGCGACGGCCAGTTGCGCGGCGGCGCGCGGCGAGGCCCCAGCCGCGATATCGCCGCTGGCTCGCGTGGCCCGAACCAGGGCGACGATGTAGGCGGCCACAGGCTCGCTCAACCGGATCGCCCGCACGGCGGCGACAGCGGCGGCCAGGGTGTCTGCGTCCACCACCGGGGCGATCCCCATGGCGGCGGGGTCGGGCTGACCCGAGCGGGCGCCGTGGGCGGCCACGATGGCCAGCTCCTCCGCCTCGCTCGGATAGCTCAGGACGTGTTTGAACAGGAACCGGTCGAGCTGGGCCTCGGGCAGGGGATAGACGCCCTGCTGTTCGATGGGGTTCTGGGTGGCGACGACCATAAAGATTGGGCTCAAGGCCTCCGCTTGGCCGTCCAGCGTCACCTGCCGCTCCTGCATGGCTTCCAACAGGGCGGCCTGGGTCTTGGGCGGGGTGCGGTTGATCTCATCGGCGAGCAGGAGGTCGCAGAAGATCGGACCCTTGCGCAGGGTGAAGGCGCCGGTCTGGAAGTTGAACAGGTTGGTGCCCAAAATGTCGCCGGGCATCAGATCCGGGGTGAACTGGATGCGCCCAAAAGACAGGTCCAGTGTGCGGGCGAAGCACTGGGCCAAAAACGTCTTGGCCGTGCCCGGAGGTCCCTCCAACAGGATGTGGCCGCCGGAGAACAAGGCGATCAATAGCAGATCGACGGACCAGGCTTGGCCGATCACGCCCTTGCTGATTTCGGTACGCAGGCGTCGGGCCAGGTCGGCGACCTCAGTTAGGGTCACGGGCGATCTCCAATCTATGGCGGTAGAGGCGCCGAGCCAGGTCTAAAAGGTCCGCCCGCGTTTTGACGGTCGGAGCCTCGGCTGCAAGGGTCGAGAAGGGTGCCAGCGTCGGAGGCGTTGCGGCGTCCAGGGCGCGATCTATGCGGTCGGTCGCGGCGCCGCCGGGAAGGCCTATCGCGCGGGCGCCGGCGCGGCGCACGACATCGACATAGCGCGACGCCATCGCCGGCTCCCGTCTGGCGAGCTCGATCAGGATCGCGGCGTTCTCCACCAGCCCCGTCTTGCCGAGCGCCATGGCCGCAGCGTCCGGCGTCGGCGCGCCGAACCGCACCGCGGCGTGGACGCCCATCAAGAGCGCCGCCGCCAGCGCGCAGAGGGTGGCGCCCAGAAACGGCGGCTCAAGCGCCAGGCGCAGCAGGGAGCGCGACCGTTTGAACCCGTTCATCGTCACATCGAAGATCACGGGCCCTTGCGGCCCGCGGCAAGCGTCCAGGATCGCCACCGCCGCCTCTGCGGTCGTCAGATTCGCCAGGCCTTGATTGTTCAAGATGTCCGGCTCGCTCAGCACCATGGTCTTGTCGTCGAGCTGAACCAGCACGGCGCGGCCCATCTCATCGGCCAACAGCACCTTGCCTTCGTCTGTCTCCAGGGTCTGGAAGTGATCGATTAACCCCAGCGAATAGGGCGAGGCGCTCGCGAGCGGCCCGTCTGCGGCGGCAAGCTGGGGTTTGGAGGGGTCTTCGCGCCAGGTCACTTTCATCGTCCTCTGCAGGACCGAGATGATCTGATCGGCTGGGAGCAGGCCGACCTTCTGCACCCACCCCAAATGACGGGGATCTGGCGTCGTGCGCCACTTGGGAAGCACGATCAGCACCGGACGATTGGGCTTCAGATTGGTTAGCTCGTTCGGCGTGGCGCCAGGTGTAGGCGTGACAACGATTAAGCCTTTGGCGTCGCCCAACGGTACGGGGCCGCGGGCGGCGACAGCCGGCTCGCCGGTCTCGCTTAGCAACCGGACGACTCCAGCAAAGCCGATGGCTGAGTGCGACAGGGCGTGACCCTGTCCGTCCAGACCATCGTGCAGGTCCGGCGCATAGGCGCTGAGCGCCAGGAGGCCGGCGAAGGCGGCGACGCCGATGGCCAACATGAGCAGCACGACGCGGCCGGAGAAGGTCTCGCGCGGTTTTGCGCCGACGTCTGGCGTGGTCAACCCGCCCCCTCCCAGTCGTCGGGAAAGGCGAACAGGGCGTAAGCGTCGCGGCAGGCGATCCAGCCGGGCTCGTCCACCGGGCGGCGGCCGAACACCGCGTGCTCGACGACGTCGGAGATTTTGCCGAAGGCGGACCGGGGCGCGGGGGGAATTTCTGGCAGGCGCGCGATGTCGCGACTGGTGAGCGACGGCGCGATCAGGTGCGGCGCCCGGCTACGAACCTCGTCAATGCTGCGAAACAGCAGGACGTGGGCGGCTTGCGTAAACTCACCCGCAGCGGCGAGGCGGTCGGCGTCCTCCAGCAGCGCGCGGGCGACCGCCCGGTCGGGGCGCCATGCCGCCTCCCTGTCCAGCGCGCCCAACACTTTCGGCGCGCGCAGCTTTGGCGGCGCCAAGAGGTCGCGACCCAGAAAAACCAGGATGGAGATGACGCCCACAATCAGCACCGCCCAGAGCAGATAGCCCAGCGGCTGCGCCAGAACCTGCAGCGCCTTCCCAATCGCCTGGAGGAAGGCGATGAGCCAGACTGGCGGCTGCGGCGGTGTCGGCGCCGCGTCGAAGCGGAACTGAATGCTGGAGTCGTGAAGCAGTTTCGCGTGGGCGGCGCTTATGTGAGCGTCGGCGACGGTTGCTGATCTCGACAAAGTCACTCGCCCCCGCGATCACCTCGTCAGGCTTAGCCGCGTCCCGCGCCATCGGCAATCCAAAGCTATGCCTAACCGATTATGCGCGCCCATTGTGGCTTGGCCGTTGGGGGTGGGCGGTCTCGGCGGCGCCGGCCATGGGCGTTCATTATGACCGACCCGGTAAGGCTTTTAGTATACAGATACTTTAGACGTTTGTTTCAAAGCCCACCCATTGCTACCCTCAGTTTGGGTATTGCGTGCGACGGAGTAGGCTTTGCGATGACTGTGAAGATTTGGACGGCCGCCGTGTATCACGCCGCCTTTCGCTGCGGCGGCTGGGCCTATGTGAGGGAAGGGGCGCCGGAGCTCGCGGGCGCGGCCGGCGGCGACCGCAACACCACGCTTGAGCAGATGGCGTTCGCCGCGCTTGCAGCCGCCTTGAAGACCCTTCCCAAGGCGGCGACACCGGTCGAGGTTCATACGCCGCACACCGAGCTTGTCGGTCTATCGGTCCACCTCAAGAGCCGTACAACCCCACAGGACCTGACCGCAGCGGTGCATGGGGCCTGGCTGACGATTCTGCATGTGGCGAGCACCCGTCCGATCCAGATCGTATATGACGCGCCGATCGCCAAGACGCCGATCGCCTTCGTCCTCGCCTGGGCCGACCTGGCGCGAGACAAGGCCAAGGCCAGCGGTCACTTCCTCAATCCCATTCCCAAGCCGAACTTGGCGAAGATGCCGGGGCGGGCCGCGGCCTAGATTTTTTGCTGTCGCATCGTTTTTGCGAAAAACCGGACCCCACTTTTTCGCACGATGCTCTGAAATTAAAATGACCTGGGATCAAGCCGATCCCAGGTCATCTCGTTTGCCGTCTGACAGTTGCGCCTAGAACTTGCCGCGCACTGTCACGTACCATTCCGCCGGCGGGTTATAGGTGCCGTAGATGAGGCCGCTGGCGGCGTCCTCGTTGCCGGTCACCAGGAAGCGCTGGTCGGTGATGTTCGTGCCGCCAACGACCAGCTCATACTTGTCTTCGGGGGCCATGTAGGTGATCGCCGCGTTCAAGTTATCCGTGTCCGGACGCCTCAGAAGCGAGGTGTTGAACGCGTCATTGAACATCGATGAGGTGTGGGTGTAGTCGAGCCCGAACCGCAGCCTGGCGTCATTTGGCAGATTATAATCGTAGACAGGGCTGATGCTGGTCTTCCACTTCGGCGTCTTGGGCAGCTTGCTACCCAGCGTGATGCAAGGCGAGTCGGGCTGGACGCACGTGTTCGTCCCGTTCAGGCCGGCTTCTAGATGTGTGTATTCCGCGTCGATATAGCCGACGGTCGAGGCGATCGAGAAGCCATGGCCCAAAATCCAGCGGCCCTCCGCTTCGGCCCCCTCGATCCGGGCGTTGCCAGCGTTCTGGATCGTCGGCGACAGGCCTTCCTGGAAGTCCAACTGGATGCCGTCATAGTTGGTGTAGAAGCCGGTCAGGTTGGCCTGAAGCGTATGGTGCAGCCATTCCGACTTGACCCCCGCCTCATAGGTTTGGGATTTTTCTGGACCGAACGAGGGAAGCACCTGCTCGTAATTGGTGAGGCGCGTGGTCCAGCCGCCATCCTTGTAGCCCTTAGAATAGGTGGCGTAGCCCATGATAGAGGGCGTGAACTGATACTGGAGGCCCAGCGTGGGCGTAAAGACGTAGAAGTCGCGAGAGTTCTTGACGTCCGGTGTAAACAGGGCCGGATTGCTCGGGACCGGGAAGCCGCCGCCCGGTAGACCCGTAGGCGCCGCAGTGCAGGCGGCCGACGCCTCGTTGGCGGCCGTCAGCGGATAGCAGCCATACAGTTTGGGGAAGAAGGCGTTGCCGTCGAACTGGTCCTCCTGCAACGTCTTGTGATCGATGGAATAGCGTGCGCCGGCGATGATCTTCAGCTTGCTGGTAATTTCATAGTCGGTGTGCACGTAGGCGGCGTAGGACGACGTATCGATCGTATCGACGCCATTGACTTGCAGAATGCCGCCGGACAGCGTCACAAAGTCATGCTCGTCACCACCCTCATTAAAGTAGTAGAGTCCGCTTGTGTAGTTTAGGCGACCCTCAAATAATGAGCCGTTTAACTGAAGCTCCTCAGAGAACTGATGCTGCGCCTGCTTCTGCGCATCCTGGTTGATGTCGATGGGAGACCCATCGGTATCGAGCGCGACATCCCAGTTCAGACGGCGATAGCCGGTGATCGATTTGACCTCCATCGTCGACGATACCGCCCAGTCGGCTGTCAACGAGAGGCCATAGTTGTCCATATGGTCGAAATCAGGACCGGTCGCATAGGTCGTGTCGATATCCTTGGTGGTGTACTGCGGTCCCCAGAACGGCCTGTTCGAGCCGGCCAGGGCGGGATTGGTCGCCGTCGTGCCCGCTGCGGTCAGACCCGGCCCGCGCGGGCCGCACACGGCCGTGGTGCCCGGCCCCAGAAACCCTGGCGCGCCGGCCACGCATCCATTGTAGATACCCGAGAGCGCGCCTTCTCCCGTATAGGCCTGCAACAGGCTTTCCGCCGTAGAGGACTCGTCCACATGGGTCCAGTCGGCCGTCGTGGTGATCTTCAGATTGGGCGCGGCCTTCCACAGCACCTTGGCCCGCAGCGTATCCTGCCCCTGACCGCCTTGCGTATCATAGGTGTCGTTGCCCGCGCCGCCGAAGCTGCCGGGGGCGTCGGTGACATAGCCGCTCGCCGGATAGGGGATCCGCTTCTGATAGCCATCTCTATTCAGAGACGAGAAGGTGAGGGTGCTCAGAAGAGTGTCGGCGACAAGCGGTATATCCGCAGTCGCCTGGAAGTCACGGCGGTTGAAACTGCCGGCGGTCACCTCGGCATTGGCCGTATAGTCATCGCCGGGCGTGCGGGTGACGACGCTGATGGCGCCGCCGATGGTGTTGCGTCCAAACAGGGTGCCTTGCGGCCCTTTCAGAATTTCAAGCCGGTCCACGTCGAGCATGTTGACGTTCGCGCCGGTGGTGCGGGCGTAGTAGATGCCATCGACATAGACGCCCACGCCGGGATCGAGGTTGATGGCGAAGTCATCCTGGCCAATGCCGCGGATGGAGGCCGACAGCACCTCATTGGAGCCGCCAAAGGCCGAGGATGTATCCAGGTTGACGTTGGGCGTCAGCCGCGAGAGGCCGCTCACGTCGGTGATCTGCTTGTCCTTCAGCGTCGATGCGGTGAAGGCTGTGATGGCGATCGGCACCTTCTGAATGTTTTCAGAACGCTTCTGAGCTGTGACGACCACCTCGGTGATCACATTGGGCTCTGCATTGGCCTTGGGCGCCGCCGGGGCCTGAGCCGCGGCGGGTGAAGCCAGCAGCCAAGCCGCCATGGCCGAGGTCGCTGCGCTCACCATGAGACAGGACACAGCTCTGCTATGAGTAGACGCCATCGTTTCCAAACCCCTATGCGCACTCGAAGTGCATTGACACGTGCCTCGTAGGGCACTTGCCGTCACGATACATTTTTCGCTACAGCGTCGCAATCCCCGCCAAGGCGAAATAAGGCTGGTTTGCGCCGATTTGCGAGGATGCAGTATTTAAGACACTTTTCCGCATTTTAGGCCTTGCCTACAGTAAGGGCCTCACGCGTACCTTTAAGTTATGGCCGCCGTATTCAGCTGTCGTTTGCAACGCAGTAAAGCTCGCTTCAACCCGATCCCATCTGTTTGCCGACCGCGCCGAAACCCCCTATGTTTGTGAAAAGCCGCAAGGTATACGATGTCGAAGATCGTCGGGCGCACGCT
>Ga0116229_10009440_pt1 | contig 14879 bp, 13 predicted proteins | sample S1TSphgellanicum_3_FD_87313 | JGI IMG/M metagenome (GOLD analysis project Ga0116229, IMG submission 87313) | Host-associated microbial communities from peat moss isolated from Minnesota, USA - S1T2_Fc - Sphagnum magellanicum MG | ecosystem: Host-associated > Plants > Peat moss > Unclassified... | reverse complement strand
GCCCTGGTCGCGCAGGGGATCGTATCCTGCCGTCAGGACAAGCGCCGGGGGCAGATTTGAAAAATCCTTCGCAAGAAGCGGTGCGGCCAGCACCTCCTGATCCTGGGCCGGATCGGAAATGTACTGATCGTGGAAGTAGCGCATGGTATCTGCTGTCAGCAGGTAGCCCTCACCGTGCGCCTGGTAGGAGGCGGAGTCCTCGCCCATTTCCGTGACCGGATAGATCAACAGCTGGAAGGCGAGCGGCAGATCCCCCGCGTCGCGCGCGTAGAGGGCAACACCGGCAGCGAGATTGCCGCCGGCACTGTCGCCGCCCACTGCGATCCGCGAGGCGTCAAGACCGAGCGCGCGGGCATGGCGATAGACCCAGTACGTGGCATCGATCGCGTCTTCGATGGCAGCCGGGTAGGGATGCTCGGGGGCGAGCCGGTAGTCGATGGCGATGACCGCAATGCCAGCTGCCACGGCCAATTGGCGGCACAGCGTATCGTGGCTATCCAGGTCGCCAATGACCCAGCCCCCGCCATGGAAGTAGACGAGAACGGGCGGCTTCCCGTCAGCCCTGATGGCGCACTTGGGAACATACAGGCGCGCGCCAATCGGCTCGCCGCGAGTGTCGATCGAAAGCGCCTCGACGCGTTCGACGAGAGGGGGATCGGGTTGGGTCAGCGCTGCGCGCTCCAGATAGAGTGCGCGGTTTTGTGCGACCGACATGCGGCTTGGCGGCGGCAGATTGCGCGCGCGCAAGGTGTCGACCAGCTGGCGCGTTTGCGGGTGCAGCATGCTAAGGCTCCTGTGACCGTCGCAGTCCGGCTCTACACCACGGTCTTGTGGCGGGCGATTGCGACTTCAAGTACTTCGTCTGCCGGGCGCCTCCACCAGTTGAGTTCGGAAAAAATCTCGACCTCGCAGTAACCGCAGAAGCCGGCATCCTCGACCATGCCACGAATTCGCGCGATGTCAATGACCCCATCGCCCATCATGCCGCGGTCGTTGAGAACATCGCGCGTGGGCACCAGCCAGTCGGAGACGTGAAAGGCGAGCAGCCTTGGCTTTTGCGCGCGCAGAATCGATGCCGCGAGCATCGGATCCCACCACACGTGGTAGACATCGACGGCGACGCCCAGGGCGCCGCTGCGCATGGGATCGAGACGGTCGCACAGATCGAGCGCCTGCGAGAGTGTATTGATGCAGGCGCGATCGGCGGCGTACATCGGATGCAGCGGCTCGATCGCAAGCGGCATGGCGAGGCTTCGCGCATAGTCGAAGATATCGGCGATGCCGTCTTCGACCTGGCGCCTGGCGCCAGCAAGGTCCTTGTCAAAGGACTGATCGGCATGGCGCGCAAGGCCGCCCACGACGAGCACGAGGCAGGGGCTGCCAAGCGCGGCGGCCTCGTCCAGCGCGCGCCGGTTGTCATCACGTGCAAGCGCGCGTTGTGTCTTGTCGGTGGCCGTGAACATGCCGCCGCGGCAGTATCCCGACAAGGTGATGCCGGCATCGCGCAGGTGGGCCACGGTTTGCCCGAGTCCATATGCGGCGACCTGGTCGCGCCATGGCGAGATGGCAGTGATGCCGTGTCGGGCGCAGCCTTCAATGATTTCGGCAAGCGACCACTGCGCGCGCAGGGTCGCCGTGTTCACTGACATGGCTTCGTGTCCCCTGGAAAAATCGCGCATGCGGCTACCTGCTCATGCCGTGAACGGCAAGGACGGCTTGCATGCGCGAGACGGCAAGCTCGGGGTCGGGCAAGAGGCCGGCGCGGTCGGCGAGCCGGAAGATTTCGGCCAGGTGCGATATCGAGCGCGCGCTCTGCTGGCCGCCGATCATCGTGAAATGGTCCTGGGCACCCGTCAGGTATGCCATGAACACGACGCCGGTCTTATAAAAGCGCGTCGGGCTTGCGAACATGTGACGTGACAGGGGCACGGTCGGAGACAGGATGTCGTGGAAGGTTTTTTCGTCTCCTTCTGCAAGCGCAGCGAGAGCCGCAGAGGCCGCGGGGGCGATGGCATCGAAGATGCCAAGCAGCGCGTCGCTGTGGCCATGCTCATCGCCTGCGATCAGTTCGGCGTAGTTGAAGTCGTCCCCGGTATACATGCGCACGCGAGGATCGAGACGGCGCCTAAGCGCGATCTCGCGATCCTTGTCGAGCAGCGACACCTTGACGCCGTCGATCCGGTCGGCATGGCGATTGACAATCTGCAGGAAGATTTCGCTTGCGACATCGAGGTTGCTGCTGCCCCAGTAGCCCGCCAGTGCCGGATCGAACATATCGCCAAGCCAATGGATGATGACCGGGTTTTCGAGCTGCCTTAGGATCGCGTCATAGACGTGGTGGTAGTCGTCTTCGGAGCGGGCATAGCGTGCCAGTGCACGGCTTGCCATGAGGATGATGCGACCGCCAAGTGCCTCGATGGGGGCAACCTGGTGCTCGTAGGCCGCGATGATGGCTTCAAGGGAATGTGCAGCCAAGGGGTCGAGATGATCGGTACCCGCACCGCAGGCAAGAAGGGCCCCTGGCATATCGTGACTTGCGCCAATCGAGCGACGGATGAGCTCGAGCGAGGTCGGCCAGTCCATGCCCATGCCCCGCTGCGCCGTGTCCATCGCCTCGGCAACGCCCAACCCCAGCGACCACAGCCGCTTGCGGTAGCTGATCGTCGCGTCCCAGTCGATCGCGCAATCAAGCGCAGGTGTGCCCGTCGTCCAGACATCGGCGACGACATGCGCTGCGGAGTATGCAATGCGGTTAAGCGGCTGCTTTCGGATTGGCGCGAAACGTCGCGGCTCGCTCAACTGGAAGCGGCACAGGGTTCTTCCCGCAGCAGGCAGGTCGATGTAGCGGGCAATAAGCGTCGGCTCGTTCACGGCATCACGCATGGAGGGTGGGCACGTCGATCCAGCGCCGCTCGCGCCAGGAATCGAGTGCGCATTCGACCAGTTGCACGCCCTTCGCGCCTTCGAGCAGATCCCACTTGTAGGGCGCGTCCTCGCAGACATGACGAATGAAAAGCTGCCACTGGGTCTTAAAGCCGTTATCGATAAAAGTCGTGTCTGGCACCGGCTGCCAGTGCGACATGAAGTCGAGCCCCTGCCGGACGTCCGGGTTCCACACCGGCTTTGGCGTGTTGACGCGCGCTTGCGTCACGCAATCGTGCAGGCCTGCAACCGCCGAACCATGCGTGCCGTCAACGTGAAAGGTGACAAGGTCGTCGCGTCTTACGCGCGTGCACCAGGAACTGTTGATCTGGGCAATGATGGGTTTTTGCGTACCGGAGTCGAGCTCGAACGTGGCATACGCGGCGTCGTCTGCGGTCGCCTTGTAGCGCACACCGGCTTCGTTGACGCGCTCCTCGATGTGCGTTGCGCCGGTGCAGGACACGGCCTTCACGGCGCCAAACAGATTGTCGAGGACGTAGCGCCAGTGGCAGATCATGTCAAGAATGATGCCGCCGCCCTCCTCGCTGCGATAATTCCACGAGGGTCGCTGGGCCGGCTGCAGATCGCCCTCGAACACCCAGTAGCCGAATTCGCCGCGCACCGAAAGAATGTCTCCGAAAAAGCCGGCGCGCCTGAGCATGGCGAGCTTTTGCAGCCCGGGAAGGAAGAGCTTGTCTTGCACGACACCGTGCTTGATGCCGGCGCGCTTGGCAAGTCGATAAAGCTCGAGCGCGTCGGCAAGGTTTGTCGCCACCGGTTTTTCGCAATAGATGTGCTTGCCGGCGGCGATCGCCTTTTTCACCAGCGCCGGGCGCATTTGCGTCGTCCCGGCATCAAAAAATACCGCATCGGCGGGATTGGCCAGGGCGGCGTCAAGGTCGGTGCCATAGCGCGCAACGCCGTGCTCTTTTGCCAGCTGTTCCATCCTCTCGGGGTTTCTGCCAATCAGGATCGGATCGGGCATGACACGATCCCCGTTGGATAGCAGCACGCCGCCCTCGTTGCGGATCGCAAGGATCGATCTGACAAGGTGCTGGTTCATGCCCATGCGCCCGGTCACGCCGTGCATGACCATGCCGAGTTGTCGTGTAGCCATCACAAGATCCTGTTGATTGAAGTCATGAGTCGAGGGTGCCTTCGGCGTAGAAATGGGCGCGCACGGACTTCGCCAAGGCCGAGAACGCCGGTGTTGCCATCACGTCAAGCGTGCGTGGGCGCGGAAGGTCAACCACGTAGGTCGCGCAGATCGTGCCGGGTCGTGCGCTCATCACCATCACGCGGTCGGCAAGAAACAGTGCCTCGGCGATGCTGTGGGTGATGAGCACCACGGTTTTTTGCGTACCCGACCAGATGCGCTGCAATTCGAGATTCATCTTCTCCCGGGTCATTGCATCGAGCGCGCCAAATGGCTCGTCCATGAGCAGCAGGCGTGGATCGTGCAAGAGTGCCCGGCAGATGGCTGCGCGCTGCTGCATGCCACCGGAAAGTTGCCAGGGAAAATGTTTCTCGAATCCGCTAAGACCGGCTGTGTCGATCAATGCCTTGGCGTGCGCGCGCGCCGCACCGTCGGCCATGCCACGCATTTCTGCCTGCAGCAAGATGTTGTCGAGGACATTGCGCGAGGGCAGCAGCAATGGGCTCTGGAAAACCACGCCGATATTTTTTTGCGGGCCGACAACCGGTGTGCCTGCGATCGTCAGTGTCCCTGCTGATGGCGGCAACAGTCCGGCGAGCATTTTGAGCAGGGTGCTCTTGCCGCAGCCTGAGGGGCCAACCAGTGCCACGAACTCGCCGTCGTCGATGGTGAAGTCAAGCGGCGCGAGCACTTCGGCTACGCCACTGGCACTGCGATAGCTCTTGGCGAGCTGCCGTGACTCGATCAGGACGGTCATGAACGGTGCAATTGCGCCGCTAGTTCGGCAGATACGACAGGTCGACGTACTCCTCGGGCTTCTTGCGCGTGGCTTGTTCAAGGCCGCCGTATTCGACCAGCAGGTCGATCGAGCTTGCGACGTTTTGCATCGACACGCGAAACGGCGCGAGATTGGCGGTTTCCCTGGTGTGGTAGAGCGCAGTGGTCAGCTTCATGCCAAGGATCAGCGTGTCGCGCTGGCCGGCGTCGGGCTTTTCCTTGAGCATCGCGTCAACGGCCGCTTCCGGGTTCTTTTCCGCGTCCTCGCACGCGCGCGTCGTGGCGCGCATGAAACGCCTTGCGACATCGGCGTGTTCCTTGAGGAACTCGGTATTGACGATGATCCCCGAGTTGATCAGGTTGATTCCCGAATCGGCAAAGCGGATCAGCGTCACGGGCTTGTGCGTGGCGTCGATCATCTTGATGTTCTGGTCCATGACATAGCCCAAGATGACATCGGCCTGACCCGAGATGACGGCATTCAGCTTGGTCTTGGCGTCACCCGAGATCGTCGTGAACTGGTCAGGCGAGATATGGTTGACCTTGAGAAAGAGCGGCCAGATCTGCGACGGCGAATCGCCAGGCGTGGTCGCAACGGTCTTGCCGACGATGTCCTTGGGCGTGCGAATGTTCTTCTCGGTGAAGCCCATCACCGCCATGGGTGTCGTTTGCAGCAGCACGCCGATCGACTTCAGCGGCGCGCCCTTGCTTGCCGCCTTCATCATCGTCGTGACGTCGATGTAGCCGAAATCCGCAGATCGCGCGGCCACCGCCTGCGCGGTCACGGCCGAGCCCCGCCCTTCCTGAATGTCCAGATCGATCCCTTCCTGGGCGTAGTAGCCTTTTTCCTTGCCCAGAAAGAACGGTGCGTGCTCGCTGTAGACATACCAGTTGAGCATGAGCGTGACGTGATCGGGCTTGGCTGTCTGGGCAAAAGCCATTGTCGAAGCCACAACGAGCGCGGCAACGCCAAGGGCGTGACAAAGGGCGTGACAAAGGGCGGAGATGCGCTTCATGGTGTGACTCCTTTAGGGATCAGCTTGTCGCGTTGAATTCGACGCGATGAGAGGCATGCCACGGAATTGCGTAGCGTTCGGCCAGATCGATCAGGAAAAACAGGACGACGCCGATGACCGAGAGCAACACCAGTGCAGCGAACATGAGAGGAAGGTCGAAATTGCCGTTGGCGGTTTGCAGCACATAGCCAATGCCCGAATTCGATCCGACGAACTCGCCCACCACGGCACCGACCACGGCAAGCGTAATCGATACCTTGAAGCCATTGAAGATGGCGGGCAGCGCCAGCGGCAGGCTGATCTTGAAAAACGTCTTGGTGCGGCTTGCGCCCATCGAGCGCGCGAGCTCGAACATTTCGGCCTCGACCGATTTCAGGCCGAGCACGGTTGACACGACAATGGGAAAAAAAGCCAGAAGGAATGCCGCAATGATTTTTGGCGTGATGCCAAACCCGAACCACACCACAAACAGCGGCACGATGGCGATCTTCGGGATGCTCTGCGAGAAGACCAAGAGCGGATATACGTAGGACTCGACCGTGCGCGAGTTGGCAATGCAAATTGCCGTCGGTATGCCAAATGCGATCGACAGCAAAAACCCCGCGACCGTGGCTGCCGTGGTGTAGCTGCTTTGCCTGACGAGCATTTGCCATTGCCGTGCCAGCTCGCCAATCACCGCAAGCGGCGGCGGGATGAGGTAGGCCGGGATGTGAAACAGGCGGATGCCAACATCCCAGGCAATGAGAAGGGCAACGACGAGCACGACAGGACGGCTCGCGCGCGCGAGTAACGAGTTGGAGTCGGTCATGAGTCCCGATGATCGGTGTAGTTATTCACCATCTGGTTAAAACGATAGGTTCTTGCGACGTGTTTGTCAATGGCGTCGGGGCAATTCGGGGCTTCACAGCAGCAGGTAGCCCAGGACCAGTTCGGTCATATGCGAGAGGCGTTCGGCCTTGGCCTTCGGTGCGAGCAAATCGCGACCGAAGATGGTCGACAGCGTCGCGTTGTTGGAGAGGTAGAAGTAGGCCAGCGCCGCGATCGAGATGTACAGCTGGACGGCATCGACGCCGCGGCGGAACAGGCGCTCCGTGCGGCCCCTCTCGAGGATGACGTCAAGCATTGCGATCAACGGCGAATTCATCTTGCGAATGTGCGGCAGCGACTTCAGGTGTGCCGCCCGGTGCAGGTTCTCGCTGTTCAGAAGGGTCAGGAATTCCGGGTGGGATAGATAGTAATTCCAGGTGAAGGCGATCAGCTGGCGCACGGCCTCTGCGGGATCGAGCGCGTCCAGGTGCAGCGCCTGCTCAGCGCTTCTGATGTCGGCGTAGGCGTTTTCGAGGACGACCCTGAAAAGCGCGTCCTTGCTGCCGAAGTAGTAGTAGATAAGGCGCTTGTTCGAACCACTTTTTTCGGCGATGCGGTCGATGCGCGCGCCGCCCAGTCCGAAGTGGGCGAATTCGACCGTGGCAGCCTTGAGGATCGCGCGTTGCGTGCGCTGCGGATTGCGCGTGACAGTGCCCTCGAGTGCCGGCGGGCGCTTGCCTTTGGTGTCCGGGCGGGCATGGGCTGCGCGAATCATCGTCTGACAATTTTAACCAGCTGGTTAAAACCGTCAAGCGGCAAGCGGCGTTGCGTCAGTTGCAGTTTTGCTGGGCCCGGGTCCGCGCCGACTGCAGTGCGGCAGCACGCTGATCGTCGTTCATGTAGACGCGTTCGCCCTGGGCATTAAGGGTGTAGACGCTGTTCGACCGCTCGATCACCGCAATGTCGTCGCGGCTCTTGTTACAGGCCTGGCGCCTTGCCAGCGCGTTGGCTGCATCTTCCTTTTCCTTTTTGGCTTCATCGGCCTTTTGCTTGTCGTAACGCGCGCGAAAGGCGCTGTCCTTGTCCTGCCAGGACGTCGTGTCTGGCGAGCTTGCCGCGCCTGGAGCTGTGGCCGGGACCGACAGCGTCTGGCTCCTGGCATTGGCCGGGGGCGACTGCGAACTGTAATGCGTGACGCCTTGGGCATCGACCCACTTATAGATCTGCGCCGGGCATGGACGAGGCGCAATCAAGGCCAGAAGAAGTGTCGTTGCAATCAGGGCGTCGGGCCCTCGCTGCGGCAGGGCCATCTTGCGAAAAATGACTCGCATTGGATTTTCCAGGAACTTGACCGAACGCCGTACGGCTTGGGTCGCACGCGATGGCGGCTCAGTTTCGCATGTGGCCTTGCGCGCCGCAAGGCATCAATTGGCGACGCTTTGCCAGATCAACATTAGGTTCGCCCCGGTGATGGCCACAAACAGCAGCCAGCCGATGCCAGTCGTCAGTGGACCGCTGACGAATTCGCCCATCAGCTTGCGACTTGAGGTGAAGCTGAGGAGAGGGAACATGGCAAACGGCAACTGCAGGCTCAACACCACCTGGCTTAGGATGAGGAGCCTGGCAAGCGCATGTTCACCAAGCCATAGAACGCCTAACAGCGCGGGAATGAGCGCGAGTCCGCGGGTGATGACACGGCGCAGCCAGGGTGCGATGCTGAGATCCAGAAATCCCTCCATCACGACCTGGCCCGCAATGGTGCCGGTGAAGGTCGAGCTTTGCCCCGCGGCAAGCAGCGCGATGGCAAAGATCGCAGCAGCGGCAGGTCCGGCAATGGGCTCGAGCAGATGGTAGGCATCCTCGATGTCGGCAATGCCGGCCTGACCCGGACGGTGAAATGCCGCTCCTGCGAGAATCAGGATGGCGGCATTGATGGCAAGTGCGATGAGGAGCGAGATGACAGTATCGATGCGCGAGAAATTGAGCGCATCGCGGCGGCGTGAGCCGCTTAACGGGCGCGCCGTGCGCGTATTGACGATCGAGGAGTGCAGGTAAAGGTTGTGGGGCATGACCGTTGCCCCAAGAATGCCAATGGCGATGAATAGTCCGTCATGCTCGCTGACACTGGATAGCGACGGCACGAGACCTGGCAGGACCTGCCGCCAGGAGGGCCCGATCAGGAGCAGCTCGACCAGATAGCAAATGCCAATCGTCGCCACCAGCGTGAATACGATCGCTTCGACGCGCCGAAATCCGCTTCCGCGCAGACCGAGAACAAGGATTGTATCGAGCGCAGTCAGCAAGATGCCAACTGTCAAGGACACGTGCAAGAGCAGCTTGAACGCCAGTGCCCCGCCCAGGACCTCGGCCAGGTCACAGGCGATGATGGCGATTTCTGCAAGCGCCCAAAGCGCCAGGTTGACTGCCGGCGCGTACTGCTTTCTTGACAGGACAGCGAGATCCTTGCCTGTGGCAATGCCAAGCCGCATGCTCTGCAATTGCAAGACGATGGCCGCAAGACTTGAGAGCACCACCACCCAAAGCAGCGCGAAGCCGTAGGTTGACCCGGCCTGAATGTCGGTCGCCCAGTTGCCCGGATCGACATAACCCACCGAGATCAGAAACCCCGGGCCTGCGTAGGTGAGGAGTTTCTTCCACACGGGCATGCGCGCGCCGACCTCGCCCGTGTCGGCCACGGCACTGGTATCCAGTGGCGCGTGAAGGCTCGCGGTGGGTTTGAAGATCATTGCCTGTCGCTTCCGGGCCGTAGGGATCGATCCTCTCGAATCCCAGGTGGCGCTGACGTACTTGCCGCGCGCGCGATGCACAGAAGCAAATTGCGCTCCGCGGCGTTCAGGGGCTCCCTGTCGTCAGTGCCAAGAAAGTGTAGTTTGAACGCGTGCCGGGCAGGGGCGACGCCGGCCTCATCGGTGATGCGGTAGCCGATGAGACGCAATGCATCGGCCTCGTTGGGGCTGTCTGCACGCAAAGGCGGCTCAGCCGGCTGGTTGCACCAGAGGCCATAACCGTGTTCAGCAAGTCTTGCCCAGGGAAAGCGCCAGCCGGGATCCGATTTGCGTGCCGGTGCGACGTCGGCGTGGCCGATGACGTGGCGCGGATCGATGCCGTAGCGCCGGGTAAGATCGCCAAGCAGGGCGAGCAGGGCGTCGATTTGTGCGTCGGCAAAGGGCTCATCGCCGCTATTGTCAAGCTCGATGCCGATGGATGCCGAGTTGACGTCATCGATCGGTCCCCAATGCGACACGCCCGCGTGCCAGGCGCGCTCGCGCTCGTCGACGAGTTGTGCAATCAAGCCATCCCGAGAGATCAGGTAGTGTGCGCTGACTCCGCTCTTGGGATTGGTCAACACGGCCAGTGCATTTGCAAAGCTCGCCTCGCCGGTGTGATGCAACACAATCAGATCGAAGCGGCGCTCGCCCCAATTGGGAGAGGGATCGCTAAGCGTCGCAAGCGAACTGGAGCGCCAGTGATCCGTCGTGCCGCAAGCACCAAGAAAAAGGCACAGCGCACAAAGCGCAAGGCTAACGATGCCGCTCGCCTTCCACTGCGAGGTGAAACCCCCTAAAAAACGGATCCGATGCTGCATCGCGAAGATGCTAGCATCGGATCCGGTTTGCGTGCCGCTCGAAGGCCGCGTGGGCTGGTCTTTCGAAAAATCGATCCGGGATCAGACGCGGCACTCGGTTGGCACGTAACGGTCGTTCACAGAATTTGAAACCGCGCACTTCCAGACCACCGGGCCGGCAGGCACGGTATTGACCTGAAGCACGTTGCCAGTGAGGCTGCTGTCATACGGCGTCAGAGAAAACTGAACGCTCTTGGCGTTGGCATTCATCGTGACGGAGATGACGCCGCCCGTCGTGATCGACACCGCGCTGACGTTTTTCATGACGCTCACGCCGGAAAACCCGATCGACAGGTTGCTCGCGCCGTTGTCGGCATTTTCAGCGACCAGCGTCTTGTAGGAAGACGCGATTGAAAGTCCTTCCGTCACGCGGGCGCGCACGGTGTAGTCCTGATAGGCCGGAATCGCGATCGCGGCCAGAATGCCGATGATCGCGACCACGATCATCAGTTCAATCAGCGTGAAGCCTTTTTGCAGTCTCATCAGTCGACCCTCCGGTGTAAAAAATTTGGTACTTATTTTTACACACGCGAAGAGCATGCCAGCCCGCGTTTGCGACGTCTGTGCGCGGAAGTGACGCAAATTTGACCGATTTTCACATTTGTTTAGACTTTTTTTAACCGGATCGGACGAAAATCGTCACGTCAGGCGGTCTCGGCCTCCCGCAGCCCGAGCTCTTCGGCAATGCTCTGGCGCAGCAGATACTTTTGTACCTTGCCGGTCACGGTCATCGGAAATCCGCTCACAAAGCGAACATAACGGGGCACCTTGTAGTGGGCAATCTGCCCCTGGCAAAAGCCGCGGATCTCGTCTTCCGTGGCAAATTCGCCAGCGCGCAGCACAACGCACGCGCAAAGCTCCTCGCCGAAACGGTCATCGGGCACGCCCACGCACTGCACGTCCTGGATTTTCGGGTGGCGATAAAGATATTCCTCGACTTCGCGAGGGTAGATATTCTCGCCGCCGCGAATCACGAGGTCCTTGGAGCGGCCGACGATATTGCAGTAGCCAGACTCGTCGATGGTGGCGAGATCCCCGGTATGCATCCACCGCGCCGCGTCGATTGCCTCGCTAGTGCGCTCCGGCTCGTCCCAATAGCCAAGCATGACCGAATAGCCACGGGTGAGCAGTTCACCCTTGGTGCCGCGCGGGACGATGCGGCCTTGCTCATCGACGATCTTGACTTCAAGGTGCGGATGGATGCGCCCGACCGTTGACACGCGGCGCTCGATCGGGTCGCCCGCCGAGCTCTGAAAACTGACCGGCGAAGTCTCGGTCATGCCATAGGCGATGGTCACCTCGTGCATATGCATCTTGTCGACGACTCTTTTCATGACTTCGGTCGGGCAGGGACTGCCGGCCATGATCCCCGTGCGCAACGACGACAGGTCAAATTCGGCGAAGCGCGGATGATCGAGCACGGCGATGAACATCGTCGGTACGCCGTGCAGCCCGGTGCACTTTTCCGCACTCACTGCCTCGAGAACGCGAAGCGGATCGAAACCGGCGTCGGGGTAGACCATGGCGCTGCCATGCGTGATGCACGCGAGATTGCCAAGGACCATGCCAAAGCAGTGGTAAAGCGGAACCGGAATACAAAGTCGGTCGGCCTCGGTCAAGCGCATCGCCTCGCCGATGAAGTAGCCGTTGTTGAGAATGTTGTGGTGGGTCAGCGTTGCACCCTTTGGTGCACCGGTGGTGCCGGAGGTGAACTGGATATTGATGGCATCGTCAAATTGCAGGGTCTTGCCAAGCGCAACGAGCGTGTCCTGCGCAAATCCGTCGCCGGCGGAAAGAAGGTCGCTAAAGTTCAGCATGCCCGCCGTCTTCTCGCTGCCGAGCCGGTAGACCTTGCGCAAGGCGGGCAGGCGTGCCGCACGCAGATCACCGCGTGCGGCGGTGGCGATTTCTGGCGCCACCTGGGCGAAGATTTCGAGGTAGTTGCTGGTCTTAAAGCTCGGTGCAAGCACGAGACCCTTGCAGCCGACTTTTTGCAGCGCGTATTCGAGCTCGACTGCGCGATACGCGGGATTGATATTGACAAGGATCAGGCCGGCCTTGGCCGTTGCCAACTGCATCATCAGCCACTCCGCGCAGTTTTGCGCCCAGATGCCGACCCGCTCGCCAGGCAAGAATCCCTCGGCGATCAGTCCGCGCGCGAGACGATCGACTTCGACAGCAAGCTGGCTGTAAGTCAGGCGCACGTTCTGGTGGCGCACGATGAGCGCATCGCGCCCGCCATGCTTTGCCACGGTCTGGTCAAAGAATTCTCCAAGCGTCATGCCGATCAAGGGCGTCGTCGCAGCGCCATGGACGTAACTGGGTTCGGTCATGCCGATGTCTCCTTGATGAGGTCTTTGGCGCATTTTAGAACGTTGCCAGCAAAATCACGATGATTGCGATTGCGCCGCCAGGACGCCTTCGTTGCAATGCAGCAAGAATGTTTGCAACGGGCTTCTGCTAGATTTCGTCTCACATCGAACCCGACGGGATTGCCATGACGTCATCTGAAGCTGCCAGCGCCAAATTCATCGCTGCCCGCGACCTGCTCTTTTCGCTGCGCACCGACTATGCGCGCGCCTACGCCGAATTCGAGTGGCCCGAGCTGATGCATTTCAATTGGGCGCTCGACTACTTCGACATCATGGCAAGAGGCAATCATGCGCCGGCGCTTTGGGTGGTGGCTGACGACGGCAGTGAAAGTCGCGTCAGCTTCGAGGCGATGGCGCGCCGCTCCAATCAGGTTGCCAATTACTTGCGCGCCCTGGGTGTCAAGCGCGGCGATCGCATCCTCTTGATGCTGGGCAATGAGGTTCCGCTTTGGGAAATCATGCTGGCCGCGATCAAGCTGGGTGCGATCATCAGTCCGGCGAGCACGCTTTTGACCGAGGACGACCTGCGTGACCGCTTCGAGCGCGGCCGGATTCGTCACGTCGTCACTGGACCTGGCAATGCCGCCAAGTTTGCGCCGATCGAAGGCGACTACACGCGCATTTGCATCGATCGCGGCGCGCCGGGCTGGAACACCTATGACGACAGCCAGGGTGCGGCAGATGTCTTTAGCGCCGATGGCGAAACCGGTGTTGGCGATCCGTTGCTGTTGTACTTCACGTCAGGCACCACGGCCAAGCCCAAGCTGGTCTTGCATACGCACCAGAGTTATCCGGTAGGCCACCTCTCGACGATGTACTGGCTCGGCCTAAGACCGGGCGATGTGCATTGGAACATCAGTTCACCCGGCTGGGCCAAGCACGCCTGGAGCTGCTTTTTTGCACCCTGGAATGCAGGTGCCACGGTATTCATTTATAACTACGCGCGCTTTTCGGCCGAGCAGGTCCTAAAGGCGCTCACGCACTATCCGGTCACGACGCTTTGCGCACCGCCAACCGTGTGGCGCATGCTGATCCAGGAGCCGATGGCGAAATTCAAGACCTCGCTTCGCGAAGTCATTGGTGCCGGCGAGCCGCTCAATCCGGAAATCATCGAGCAGGTGCAAAGCGCGTGGGGCCTGCAGCTGCGCGACGGTTACGGCCAGACCGAGACCACGGCGCAGATCGGCAATTCTCCCGGGCAGAAGGTCAAGCCTGGCTCGATGGGACGGCCGTTACCGGGCTATCGCGTGTTGCTGCTCGATGCCGAAGGTACGCCAAGCGTCGAAGGCGAGATCTGCCTTGATCTGACGCGCTCGCCGATTGCCCTCATGGCGGGTTACGAAGGTGATGAAAGCAAGACCGCCAACGCCATGCGTCACGGTGCTTATCACACGGGCGATGTCGCCATGTGCGACGATGACGGCTATATCACCTATGTGGGACGCGCCGACGACGTGTTCAAGGCGTCGGATTACCGCATCAGTCCGTTCGAACTCGAAAGCGTGCTGATCGAGCATCCGATGATCGCCGAAGCGGCTGTCGTGCCAAGCCCGGACGCGTTGCGGCTCGCCGTTCCGAAAGCCTTCATTGTCTTGTCGGCCGGCATTCAGCCTTCAGGCGAGGTCGCGCGCGATATCTTCAGCTTTGTGCGGCAGCGGGTTGCGTCCTACAAGCGCATTCGCCGCCTTGAGTTCGCCGATCTTCCAAAGACCATCTCGGGCAAGATCCGTCGGGTCGAATTGCGCCTGCGTGAGACCACTCGCGTTGATGGCGAACCCCCGCTTGGCGAGTTTCGCATCGAGGATTTTCCTGAATGATTTCGGCATTGCGAGCCTAGCCCATCCTCTCCTTGAGGTGTTCAGCCACGCGCAGCGCATTGGCAATGATCGTCAGCGTCGGGTTGACGGCACCGCACGACGGAAAGAAGCTGGCGTCGACGACATAGAGATTGTCGAGCTCGTGCGCCTTGCAATGGATGTCAAGCACCGACGTGGCTGGGTCACGGCCAAAGCGCAGCGTGCCGTTCTGGTGCGCGGTGCCACCGATCGGGATTCCCTGGCCCAGATAAAGGTGATGGGGCAACAGGTGCGGGTGGAAATCCAGATGGGCTAGCATGTCACGCAATTTCTGCTGCAGTCGACGATGGCCTTCCATGTTGTTTTCGGTGAGCGACAACACGATGT
>Ga0116229_10009437_pt1 | contig 14880 bp, 6 predicted proteins | sample S1TSphgellanicum_3_FD_87313 | JGI IMG/M metagenome (GOLD analysis project Ga0116229, IMG submission 87313) | Host-associated microbial communities from peat moss isolated from Minnesota, USA - S1T2_Fc - Sphagnum magellanicum MG | ecosystem: Host-associated > Plants > Peat moss > Unclassified... | reverse complement strand
TTTTTATCCCTTTTTGTGTGATAAAAAGTTACTTTGGGTTTTTTTTTTGTTTTTGGTGTGTGCCCCAACTTCCCTACTCCCCCCTTTGTGGCCCCCCCCCCCCCCCCCCATGCAAGAACTAAAAACTAATCCATTCCATAGTACCATAATGGCACCTTCAACACTAGTAGGCAATTATACAATTTTCAATTTTTTGGAAATTTTTTAATTTTAATTTTAATTTTTTATTTTTTCAAAGAACAAGATTTGTGTCAATGAAAATAAAAGAAAAATTTAGAATGTTGTGGAACGATTCTAGTTTTTGATGTGGAATTTTTGAAATAAAATAATTATTATTCAACATTTAAACGGTAAACTTGCCATGGTACTATTACTAACACTACACAACACCAACAACAAAGACAAATTAGCCCTCATGCTTAATTGTTTTTGTTTTTCCGTAGGAACCCCTACGAAGATCACAAGTGTGTATGATATTCATTAAGCAACCAACTTGTCTAATTTTCACGGTTGATGGGAAAAGTCATGCGTCTCATGTGGGTTGGCTTAACCCACAAACATTGGGGCGGACCAAGTTGGTTCACTTGTTGGTGTATCTTTGGCTTTCGGAGACCCATTTAGGGGGTCAATTTCGGTGTACATTGTGATGACAAAGCTTTGAATGTTCACCTCTTCGTGGCACTCAATTCATGCCAAATATTATGACTTGGTTGTAGACGGATGTGAATTGAGAACCTTATAACCTATCCTAAAGTGTGCTTCTTGTCGACACGCCATTTGTCGTATATGGTGAGTTGGTTCACTCGAATCCAAGAATTGGGGGAGAAGGCCGGGGGGTGGGGGAGGGGGTGTAAGTATTTTAGGCCAAAGACGCCACATATTAGAGCTTTGTAAGCTAACATATGTGCGTTGTGTACCCTAAAATTTAAATTCCAATGTGCCGATTCCACGTGCCCTCAATTGATTCGCTTAATTTGGTAAAAAAAAAGGAAAAATATACGTGTTTATTTTCACCCAAAATATCAAATCTATTTGTTTAATAATTTTTTTGGTTATTTAAAAAATACTTGGCAACAAAGAGCCTAACTTGGTAGGTAGGTAGGTAGGTAGGTATGGACCACCACCCATGTCTATGGTTTCCCCAAGAGATAAGGATCAAACAAAATCATTACTAATAAAATAAATAAAATAAGATTTTCTTTTCAAAAAAAAAAAAAAGTTTCACATCTTGGGTGTATCATCACCTACACTTTGTAACCATTTAAAAAATACCCAATATTTTTTGGTTTCTTTTAAACACTATAAAATGCCCTAGTCATTCGACTAAATCCATTGTGTCACATGTACGACCCCATGACATATGTCTTCATGCAAGTTTTAGTTCGTGAAAATTGTGTAAGCACACAAGGTCTAAGTTTACAAGTGTTTAAACTTGTTTTGAAGCAACTTTTGTCCAGAAAACCCCTGTTCTCTCATTCTTCAAACACCAATCAAGCAGGATTATTATTTTTTGCGAATTTGTTCGCTACGACGACAACACATTTTGGAAAAAAAGAAGAGAAAACTATAAATTAAAAAGATCTTGCTTAAAATTTGCAAAACTTTGGAAACCATAAAATTGAAACAAAGACCCTGAACGAACTGTGCAACTCTTCTTCTTGGCTGAACTAAATGGGAAATTGTGAATTTGTCAGGGCAACTGACCATAGTATATTGATTGAATGAAGCAATACATGACAATAGGAATCAAAGAAGAGAGAATTCAACTTTTGGTGAGCTGACACTCTAACATGTAAGTATCTGCATTCGATAGAGTAAGAAGCAATGTTGGTCGCGTGTATACCTGCCTCGTATCAGCCAAAAAGCCAAAATTTCAATGCCAAAACAGTGATATTGACTTGAAATAAAAAGGGAGTTTTAGATACAAGAGACACAGATGGATACCTATGTGAAAGAGATGATGATGATGTCATGATATATGTCTTTCAAGAGCCCATCCATCATCCAGGGTGGGCAAGGTGAGAGGAGCATGGGGAGGTTTTAAGCCTCAGCACACCTTTCCAAACACATGCAAAAAAAAGCCAGGCCAATGTTCAACTCAAATCAAGCATTCCTATTGGTGCAAAAGTTGAAATTAGCCCCAAGGGCTTTACACTAGTGAGTCAAGGGCCAAGGCTGAACTAGAAAAAAATCTTTTCAATCTGCCCAAAGTTACTAATAAATGCTGAACTTGATGGCCTTGTATTGGCCCCAAGGCTGGAAAAGGGATACATCAATCACACCATGGAATTTGGAAGGCCAATTTGCAACCCTTGGGGCCAATTTTCAGCATTTATTAATATCCTGACGTCAATGTTCTAGCACTTATTAGTAACTTGGGGCCAAACAACAAGCCAAAAATGCTCAAAGTTGGCCCCAAGTTTGTTCAGCCCTGACTCCTTACCGGGCACTCCTCACTAGAAAGTGAAAGTTCAACTTTGGCCAACGCATAGGGAGTAAAAATGTGGTGCTATTAGTAACATCTTGGGGGGCAAATTGGGAATTTGGGGATGCATTTGAGAACTTGATGAGAACACATTAAAAAAAAAGAAACCAAAACAATCCTTCCTCACTCCCCCAAAACTCAAAGAGAAACACTAGGCCCTTTTGAATGCATGTTCAGCCTCCTCATTGGTTGCATTAAAAATTATGGTCCTAAAACTATCTATCATGATTTTTGACCTGGGCTAATGGAAGGGAAAGGGGAGTAGGGGTGTATATTCACATCTTGCTATTATAAATTGTGTCATATTGCTATTGTATTCCTAATTATGAGTCATCACATGAGGGTCTCTTTCCATTAAAAGTTACTAGTTTGAACCCCGTGCCTAATGCACAGGTGTGTGTGTGTATTTGATGGTACATATTACAAAATTACAACTACAAACTACATTTCCAAAACCTCTCTATATACCACATTCCGCATGTATTCATCGGGACCCTGGCCGCTGAAAATCTTGATGTTTGCACTGCTTGTGACCCATGAGATAGCAACATACAGCTGACCATGGGAATAGACCGGAGACAAAACAGTCCTTCCTCACTCCCCCAAAACTCAAAAGAGAAACACTAGGCCCTTTTGAATGCATGTTGAGCCTCTCATTGGTTGCATTAAAAATTATGGTCCTAAAACTATCTATCATGATTTTCGACCTAGGCTAATGGAAGGAAAAGGGGAGTATGGGGTGTATATTCACATCTTGCTATTATAAATTGTGTCATATTGCTATTATATTCCTAACTACGAGTCATCACATGAGGGTCTCTTTCCATTAAAGGTTATTGTGATCACAATGTATTCCATAATGTTGTCATCACAACACTTGCACTGGTGCTCACTATGTGGCCCTCTAATTAAAATTGAATAAACAAAAGTCAAGAGATGCCCTTTTGGCTTAGCAAAATGGTTTTGGCACAACATTTTTACACATTTTATTGAGGTTGGTCAAGGGCAAAGTTTGACACTTACCCAAAAAGAGTAATAAGTATAATGTAACTGTTGGTCCCTATTTTTGATTGATGAATCATAATGATTGGTCCAGATGATATCCTATTAGGAATCTCCCATCTATGTGCAGTCCCAATTTTTGTTTTATGGGTGAGATTGGGAAAAACTAAATAACTAAATTGAATTTGAGAAACATTTTGAAAGGTCACATACCCTAGTACCTTGGCCAATTCGACATTAATTATGTTATTTCCAGAAGTGTTAAGATTTTCAAAAATTATTTTTTTCAAATCAAAAAATATTGTGAAGGATAATAATGAATATTTAGGAATGTTACATTTGTTGAAATGAGTTTTTCAAAATTAATTAATTATTCAACAGACATGTGTTGAAATGGCCAAGGTGCTATGGTATTGAGCACTGCTGGATCTGTTCTAATGGAAAGCCACTAAAATAGAGCTCCAATTCTTGTCACATGGACAAGCACTTTCCATTTGAGAGCTGCAATTGAATCGTCCAAAATAAATAAATCATTAATGTTAGGAATGTTGGGAACATTTCATACATGAAAAACATCACAAGGAACTAAAGGGAACACATCATGTCAAAAAGGAAAATAACAAATGTCAATCTATTTTGAATCATAGGTTGTACTCACAACTCTCTGCATTTGGTCAATACTTGACTGTTAGATGGAACAAATGTATGGAAAGTTGTTGTTAGGAACAAAATTTATGATCATAACAAACTAATGAAAAAAGGCCCTAAAATACCTAATGAAATCTCTTTCCATTATACTATTGTGATAACAATTACACAATATGTTGTGATCCCAATAACCTAACAGAAAGCCGCCACTGAAATGGAACGTTGTTGCCGTACAAACAAACGCTTTTCATTGTGAATATAATCTAATAGCATGATTTGATTCCAACAAAAGATTTTTCTTGCCGAACCATGTGTCAGGAACCAAGTTGAGAACCAATCGGAAACTGGCCAACACTAATATTGACCAATGTTGATTTGCTATTGCCTTTTGAACATACAAGCCTCGTCCCCATATCAGATAATTAAAAAAAAAATTGATACCAACCTGGTCTTGGTATTGAATACTTTTCAAAACCTTCATACCAACATGGTCTTGGTATTGGTCCAAGCTTAATTTTTGGTTGTTATTTAACAAATACATATTTGATATTGAAATTGGTATAAACCTCTCATACATGCCTAGTATTATCTTGAATTCCTTCCAAGCTAGTACCATTACCAAGCTAATATTATGAGTTTTGGAGAAGATCACAAGGTGTGCATAACATCGTTACGTTTCATACTTTGTTTTGGAAAGGGCTACTTTACGAGATTGTAAGATGCCCCCATTTTTAACTAATGTCGTCCTTAACGATCTTAAGGCGATGATATTAAAATGCACAAAAGTCCTTCTTAAGTAGACATCCAAGTGCTAGATGAAAAAGATCAACAATTGGATGGCCTTCAAACATTTTACTTTTTCAAGCTTAAATTAGAAAGACGTTTTGAAGAATAATGACAAAAGAACATTAGAAAAAAGCACACCAGCAGGGAAGCACCGATGTAGTACCAAAGAGGTTGGTACTCGAACCCCCTTCAAACCCTACAAGATGGTTGCCCATCATACGACTATCCAATGCAACCTTTCTTTGGATTTGATTTTCAAGTCATACCAACCTACTACTTTGGTAATCTCCGTTGTTACCATTGTACAATCCTTGCTTTTAATTGTGTGGATAACGATGTTATACTATATGCACGCCTTATATATTAGACCAACATTGATATCTATAGGGTTTTTTTTAGTGGACATTGTTATAGTTGATCTAACCTCTTTGAATATGGTACAATGTGTATAGTGCACAACAATGTATGTAACGATAGTTGTCGTTTATGAGAAAACATGATCATACGTGAAATATGCATGAAGACACAACTTTATTCGTTTTATTATACAGAATTATGGTTATTTTTGTTTTCATTTTGACTTTTTTGGGACTTCTTATGTTTAGGCCACTATAGCTTACCAATAGTGATCTTTTTTAGTTCATGTATGCTTGTTTCTTATTATCAACAATGTTTGTTGATAACTCTTTAATGTGCATAGGCCAATGTGATTTTTCAACGTGTTGCCGCACTTTAGAGGCATTACTCATCTCTTTCACACTTTGCAACCATTGCACCTTCATCGCTAATCAATTTGTGATAGACTACGCCTTTTTAATTTACAATCTTCTATATGATTAGTGTATTAATGGTGTCCTAATTGTTAAGTTCTTTTGTGACATGTGTTCTCATGCTTTTGTTTGTCTTATATTTCTTGTGGACAAGTTCTCATCCCTGCTTTTATATATATATATATATATACATGGTTTTTCTTATTGCCATTAGGTTGTTGTGAAAATATTTATAAACAAATACATTGTGATCTCGACAACCTATCAAAAAGTCATTTAAATGGAACCTTGTTTTTTGTTGTATGGACAAACACTTTCCATTGCAATATAAACCTGATAGCCCAGTCTAATTCCAACAAAAGATTGCTCTTGTTACTAAACCTTTACCTCAAATGAGATTGAGAACCAATTGGAAATTGGTTCAACACTAGTATCAACTAATGTTGGTAACCTAATCCTGGTATTAGACACTTTAAAAAAAAATCATACCAGCCTGGTCTTGGTGTTGAGTACATTACAAAAACTTTGGTACTAACTTGCTCCTACTATTGGGTCCAAGCCTAATTTTTGGCTAGTATTTAACAATATACTCAATATTGAAACTGGTACAAGGCCGGTATTACCTTGAGTTCCTACCAACCTAGTACCATTGCGAGGTTGGTATTGTCTCAGGTTATACCAGCTTGGTACCCAGTAAGGTCATTGTTATCAGTGTTGGGCAAGTATCAAAAATATTTTCGAATATCACTTGGGTATTCTTATTTGAACATTTCAAGTTATCACTTTGAATGGTACCCTAACTGAAAACCTGATCGATGCTGAGATTCAGCTCAAAGAAATATATATATATATATAGAGACTTGGGTGAGATAAAACCTCTTTACTTGGGTCAAGTTTTCAGGGTATATGTACCCTAAGTAGTAAGTTATTTTTTAAAAGTTGTTTATAACATTAGAGTTATCCATAAAATCACCCTATCTTCGGGCCTCCTTCCCACCCTTATCCCCTCTTTTAGTGATATACTCACAAAATAAAGAAATTTGATTAAATCTCAGTATGAAATGCTGAAACTCAGCATTTAATACACAAGATTCAAGAGTAATTATAATAGTTGTACAAGTAGGATCAGTGAAAATATATGTAGCAGAAGTGGAGGCGCTCAGGCAAAAAGGAAAGACAGGATGAAACACAGTTTACCACAAAAATTGATGGTTTTCTGAGTTTCACCTCCTCTAAATGCTATTAGTGTACTTTTTGCCAGGTTTTAAGAAAATTTCACCCCATGTATGACCAAACTGAGTGTTCTGGTGCTGTGTTTTCTTTAGTTTACGAAAACTCTATTGCTTATGATTTTTTTCATTTAAAAGAAAATGAAAAAAATAAATATATTTTTTGTAATTTTGATTATGATTTTTTTAATTTGAAAAAATAATTATAACTGATTTGTGAGGGTTGTAAAATTGATAATCAGTTGTTTTCAAATTTGTGAGAATTGATTCAAAATTTTCAAACAATATGGGTTTTTGTTCTGTTGTATGCCCACCAAAGGGGGCTGGCCTTGCTGAAACTCAAAGTTCTGAATGTAAGAGCATCTCCAGCAGTGCTCAGTATGTGACCCTCCACAAACATGTTTCACATCCAAGTTTAGTTATACACTTTTTTTGCAACCCCACCCATAAAACTGAAACTGGGACAGCAAATAAATAGGTAGGAGACTACTAATAGCAAACCATAGTAATAAACTTATAATCATTTGTAAGGCACTTGGTAGCTAGTAGGTAGGTAGACACATGTGGATGGTTAGCATATAGCTAACTAACTATTATAGTTATCTATTGAAGAGTAAAACAAAGAAAATATGTTTCTTGCCCATACAACATCCAATCCTGCATGGTTGAGTGCTGGTTCATTTTGGCCTTGATCTTGGCTACAGTATGTGCAAATTGGCCACTTGTTTGTGCAATATTCAAGTTCATCTACATGTGCTAGAAAGGTGGACGAACTTGTGTTGGAGGTGATATCCTACACATCTCCCTTGTTGATCAATCACACCCGATCCTTGAAACCAAGGTGACTTGGTGTTGGAAATGTGGTGATCTTGTGAGAGAGGGAGTGGGACCACTTGCCCCACTTTGATTTGCAAAAGGAGGAAATCGGGGAAGAATCAAGAAGAGTAGGTACCCACTTGTGAGCAAATCCCAATATTGTTGTATATAATTTCCTTGATCCCAACAAACTCCATAATAAATAATGGTTTCTGTTTTTGGCCTTTCCTACTAAGGCAAGGATATTGTGTTTAGATTCATTATAGAGTATTATATAGTAGCTTAATGGATTTTGGGCCCTAGGTAATAATAGGTCTATTTTTATATGAGGATTTTTGCAAGGTTATATTTTGGCTTGTGTTGAAACTTTAGATTATTTATAGAGTTATGATATTTTGAAGGATTTTGGTTTCTTTTTAGAGGATTTTTTTGAAGATTATATTTTGGCATGGTGAAATATTTGGATTTCCATGTTTTAATTTGTGACAAATTTTCACATCCTAAAAAAATGTCACCAATTAATGCAAAATCTTTCTTGAGATGCTCACTAGTGATCCTACATCAATTTTTTTATAAAAAAAACCTTGATGTTGATATTGATTTCTTTTTTTAGATCTTTTCTATATCTAATTTTTGAAATTTTATTTTCAATGCACCAATTTCCTGACAATTAGATTTGTCTTAGACCCCCCAAACTCACCTTTCAACCCACCTAGAGAAAATTCAATTTCCATCCTCTCTCAATGTTCTTTTAAAATTTGAAAGGCTTGTTAAACACATAGGAAAATGATTTGTAGGCCAACGATGTGAATTAGTATGAATAAAACATGTCAATGTTTTTCCCACTTTGGAAGGTGGGGGGAGGGGAAGGGGAAGTTTGGGGCCCCCCCCTCCACCCCCCCCCCTTAGTATGTTCATTGTTTTTGCACATTTGAAACAATATTGGACAATATTGAAACAAACATTGTCCAGTATGAAAGGACAATATTGGAAAAATACTGGACCCCGCCCCCTCCCCACACACACACACACACACACACAGAGCTTTCAGAACTTTTGGAAGATGCCTTGGAACCGTCAGTCAAATCGTATTTATTGACTGGTCCCTGTTTCTGATTGGGTAAATAGTTTGATTGGTCCAGGTGGTTTGTTATTAGTAATCTCCCACCTACTTGCAGTCCGAGTCAGTTTCAGTTGTATGGGTGGGGTCGCGAAAGAAAGTTCGTAACAGTAAACTTGGATGTGAGCAATACCTTTGCAGTGTCACATACTGAGCGTTGGTGGAGATGCTGTAACGATCTGCAATAGTGTCAATTGATTGGGTGCGCATTGGGCGCAGGAATCCACTAATAATACACCAGACAGAGCTGGTTAGGCGGTACCTATTATTGTATCGATCTCCCTCACAAAAGAGAACTCCACTTTGGAACTTGATGGCATGAAAAAACAGCCAACAATCGAATAGAAATCTTATTATATAGCTCACAAAGTTAGTCTAGCCAAGCATTAGACTAGCTAGCGTCACCATCTTTCTTGCAACTCCTGCATGCAGAATTGAATCCAGATGATGAGTTCTTTAATGCCACATTGCAATTGCTGAAGAGCAGCAGCGCAACATCATCGTCATCATCATCTCTCTCCGCGTCTGAGTTTTTCAATTTGAATTAATGCTGTTGCTGATCAAACCGGTTGTTGAGTAACTTCTTTACAGTTTTCAGAATTCTGAGTTAAGTATGTACTCTTCCTTAACAGTTTTAGCAAGTGCTCTTCAATCCTCCTGACTAGTCTCAAAACACTTGCAAACTTCCTCGACATCATCTTTGTACTGATTCCATCAGCATCTTTGCTCCTCCAGAGCTCAGGAATCGTGATGACGCTTGTGGAGGAGGAGGAGGAGGAGGAGAAGCAGCCTTGCCTTTTTTTTCTTTTTGTTGTGGCTGGCTATATTTAGCCAAAAAGATATATTAAAAATCAAATAACAAGAGTTATTTGAGGTTTTCAGTAGCCAGAATTTAACCAGAATTTAAGAAAAATATCCACATTTTTTAAATTCATGGTTCAAGTAGGTAGCCAAAAACATTAAGAAAGGATGTTTAAAATTTTTATTTTCATATTTAGCTTGTAAACAAAGTTGGCTAAATCTTCTTTTGGATCATCACCACTTTGGCTATATCACAAAATTCACCAATAAAAAACACTGAGGAGAAGGGAATTGCAACTTGCCAGAATTATTATTATTATTATTATTATTATTTGTGTGTGTGTGTGTGTGGGGTGAAATTTTGCCACTTGGTGACCAAAGCAAAAAAAAGGGGGTGACTCATGAGTGCCAATGCTTTTTGGTGGCAAAAATTTGCACCATGACAAAATAAATAAATAAATAAATAAATCTGGTGCCAACGTGCTTAAAGGATTTTTTTTGAGGGAAAAAACCACCAAAGTCACCATATTTTGAAGAAAAAAAAGGTTTAAAATCATCATAGTTAAACAATACATTTTGAATAGAGGTCACCAAAACAAAGAAGGATTCTAGATTTGTTTTTACTTTTCTGTGTTTGCCCTCAACCCAAATTTGGTTAATTCCTCTTGTAGATGATCATGAGCTCCCCTACCTCACAAAATCGGGCTAAATTTTAAAATAAAAATAAAAACAAAGAGGGAAAAGAAAACTGGAGAAAGGAGACTTGTTAAAAAGGAGTTCTTGGGGGAAAAAATGGTCTAAACTCGCCATATTTCAAGGGACCCCAAAAAAAAAAAGTTGAAATTGCCATATTTAGACCATAGTTGCTGGCATGGGGTTTCAACAAAATAAAAAAATAAAAAATCTTACTTTGCTCTCTCAGCTTCTTCTTGGCTAATGGTTCATTCACACTCGATGTTAAATCAATGTTAAATGAAAATCTAGGTGGAATCCTAGGTGGCACCCAATGTTAAATGGATACGACAGCTTAATGTTAAGTGAATATTAGTTTAACATAAAAATCAAAATCTTCACCATAAGTAAGTTTAAGTCTTAAGGTGCATTCATTGGCACTTGGTGTTAGAGACTTTAGGGTTGAGTCCCCTAACACCATGCTAGCCAGTTAGGACTTAAACCTAGTTACCATGAAAACTTTATGTTAAATTAATATTCACTTAATGTTAATCTATTATTGCCCATTTATCAATGGGTGCCACCTAGGATGCCACCTAGATTTTCATGTAACACTGACTTAACATCAAGTGTGAACAGACTTTAAGTCCCTCTTTGTCGATGATTGCCAGTCCCACCCTAACCCTCAAAAATTTGAGATAAACATTCTAGTGAAAAGGTCATGGAACCTGCAGGCAACCCCCTGGATCCATCACTTCGACAACTGTGTGCAGTGATGCAAGCCTAGCGTCGAACAAGACAAAACAAGTAGCGTCACACTGATATCATAACAAACATCTCAGAGGTTTGAAATTGTTACATGTGTTTTTTCTTACAACTTTTTCTTCCAGAAATGTCTCTTTTTTTTTTTAAATCAAAAATTACATCTTCTTCTTCTTCAATCTCTCATACTTCAAGACCTACATGTCCTTTTTCTTTTCAAAATAGTTTTTTAAATTAAAAATATTAATTTTCATCAATTTTGTGAGCTACGTGGTGGTGCACTCGAGGTCATATACTAGGAAAGTAGAAAAGTTTTAAGAATCTTGCTTTGTTTCAGCGACCTTCCTTCCCAGTCAAACTTTTTTTTTCCCCTCAAAATATGGCAACTTTGATGTTTTCTTTTCCAAAAGAAATCCTTTGTACCTTTTACACTGGATTTAAAAATAAAATAAAAATGGGGTTGCCACAGTGTGAAATTTCACCCCCAACATAAAAATTAATTAAAGTTAATTTATAACATAAAATTTATGAAAATTAAAAATTAAAAAAAAGAAAAAACCTTAACTTAAAATTCTGGGTCTACTGAGGTAAAAATCCCAAAATTTGATTTAAATTATTTTTATGTATTACAAATATCCAATGCTTAGACTAAATCAAGGTCTCCGAGTTCAAATCTAACATTTTTTTGGGACTTAATATGGCCACCCAGAGGTGTCACCAATAAAGCTGAAGGTACCAAAGTGGGTGCTGGTTTACCCTAGTACACTCACCCTTGCCGGAAAGGGTATTAGCTCAAGTTGAAAATGGTGACAAACAATTTTGAAAATAAAAAATTCATGCAACCAATGAGAAGGCTCCGCCTGCACTTTGGGGGGCCCAAAAAAAGTTTTTTGGGGGGTTTTCATTGTTCACAAATTACCAGGCAACACAAAAATGAGAACATGTAGAAGAACCCGGCAACGTTATTAATGACCTCAAGCAGATTATCATCTAATTATTGTTTGTTATGAAGTAGCCTTTAAATTATTTTTTTGAAAAAGGGATTCTTATAAGTTATGGCCCCTAATGGCAACTAATATTAAAAAATTTAAATTTTTTAAATTTTTATTTTTGGAAAATGGTTGAGCTTTAGGTGGTTATTAGTCATCAATTTTTTTTTTAAAAAAAATCTCCAACTTCCTACATTTGGTTCAAGTAGGTTGCCAAAAATATAGAAAGATACTTAAAATTTTCAACTTCCATAATCTCCTTTATTACACTCAAGTTATTAAAGATATCCGTAAAGTCATGCCTAGTTGGGCCTGAGTTGCACCCCTCATTTGATGCTTCATACCCTCTTGACCGTTGTCTGCAAAGTTTCAGCCCCTGTTTGAGCTCCATTGAAAGCCCCAATGTACTTTTTGTCACTGTTATTTGAAATCTTGTCCCATATGTGACCAAACAAACACTGGGGTTCTGGTGTCAAGTTTTCCTGACTTTATGGATAACTTTTATTACTACTAGAATAGAGGTTTGGGGGTGAAAGGAGGTCCAAAGATAGGGTGAAGACAAGGTGACTTTACGGATAACTCTATTATGTAATGCGTTTACTAGAGCAGGAGGGTAAGCTCTGTAGCGCACAGGGTGATTTAAAAGACCTAAAGGGTTTTTATTTATATATCATCCCATCTCTATGTGATGTGATAGTACAAGGCGGCTGGACTGGACCGGACGGAACCAGACCAACAACAATTAGGGCTCTGCGAAGTCAAATGTGCGCAATGGAATTCAATGATAATAGTACAAGGCGGCTTGAAGGACATCGAATTTGTATACACAATTTGCACATTGTTATGTCATGCATATGCTGCTGATCACAAGTTAGGGCTAACATGTAAGCGGCTTGCTTTTTGGTTGTTTCATGAGATGCATTACAAACAACCAACCGGTCGTTGCAAGAAATTGAAACATACAAACCCCCCATAAATTATTCCATCCATTTCTAGGCCAATAAAGTAAAGACATCTTCATCATGAGGAGAATTCAAAGGAAAGGAGCTTGGTGTTGGAGAGGGTTGAAAATTTGAACATCCTTCAATTCAAATTTAATTTTTATTTGATTGATGTACAAGCAATGCATTTAACAATTATGCTTTAACCCAACTCACATAGGTCATTGTTAGTCATGACAATAGAAATTTTGGGTACCCACCATCATTCGTGGGTTGATATTTGTTCAAAGTGAAAATAGGTGACGAATCTCATTACGACTACAAATGTATTATTAGTTGGGGGCCATAATGGGTGACGAACATCATTATGAAAACAAACATACTATTAGTTGGGAGCAAAAATGGGTGATGAACTCCGTTACAAACACACATGTATTACATGGCCAATGAGGTGATGGAGGATGCACTCAAGAGGTCAAGTTTTTTTTTCTTTTTCCCGATTTTGAGGATGGGGGGAGATGATCAATCACATTGCACATGGGATTTACAGTAAACCCTTGAGGTTGTAAATCCTCACCTACGAGTTCCCAATGTGCTCTCCATAGAGTTTTGAGCAATGACTTTGATGGAACTAAGAAAGCAAGTCCATCATCAACCCAACAACCCCCCTTTAAAGGAAAAAATAAAACTATAGAGTAGATTGACCATTTTGGCTTTGAATTTTTTTGGTTGTTAGCCTTCTTCTTACACAATCACTTGTGCCAATTCGATCAATTATTATTCTTTAAGCACATGGGGAAACTAACAACTGACATACTCATGACATCACCAAATACAAAGCAAAATGTTAGTTATTATTCCCGATGCTCAGGTTAGGTTGCATTGGGTCGGGGCTCTACGAGTCCAAACGTAATGGTTGGGTTAGGTTAGGTTGGGTTAGGTTGTGTTGGGTTGGGGCTCTAAGAGTCCGAACATAAGGGGGCTGTTAGGTTGCGTTGGGCGGAGGGTCTACAAGTCCAAATGTAATGTGACGTTGTTGTCGAAACTGGGCAAACAATCGTAAAAAACAAGTGCAAAGTTAAATTTGTGGACTAGAAAGTTTTTTATTCCCCTCCTTTGGAGAAAAGAGAGAAAAAGGTTTACAATGATAAAATAAAGAATTTCAACTTTTGGTGGGGTTTGGTTTGGGGGGGAGGAAACAAGGGGGCTCCTCTCACCCTCCTCCCCCCCCCCCCGGCGCCTTCCTTGGCAGCTTCGACACTAATTATATTATTTAATTAAATTTTTTTAAATACAAAATTCTTTTTTCCAAAGAACAGAATTTTTTGAAGGAAAATAGAAAATAAACTGATCTATTGGGAAATTTTAATTAATTTTCGACACCAAATTTTCCAATTTAATTTAATTTTTTTTGAAAATTAAATCTTCAAATTGAATTAATTATTCAACATTCACATGTTGAAGCGTCGTCACCTTGTACTATGGTAATCAAAGTGTACAAACTGCTGATCACATTTTCGGTCATTCATTTTCACCACGTTCTATTAGACGGACCCCCCCCAAAATCCATGAGTGTGGACGGATTCTCTCTCTATTTTATTTATTTTAATTCACCCAACCGAAGCTAGCCGATAAAATCTACAACTCTGATAATAAATGTCTTATTAAATGTCTTTTTAGATACTCGACTGAAGAAGACCAATTGAATCACGGCCAAATTTGAAGGATGCGTTTACATATGTTCACACATAATCAGCCCAAATGTCAATAAGCGAACATTTTTTTTTTGTGTTTTGTTGTTATAATTGGTCCTTCAAACGCACACACACACAAATAAGTATTTCTTTGGGTTTAGGAAT
>Ga0116229_10009435_pt1 | contig 14881 bp, 8 predicted proteins | sample S1TSphgellanicum_3_FD_87313 | JGI IMG/M metagenome (GOLD analysis project Ga0116229, IMG submission 87313) | Host-associated microbial communities from peat moss isolated from Minnesota, USA - S1T2_Fc - Sphagnum magellanicum MG | ecosystem: Host-associated > Plants > Peat moss > Unclassified... | reverse complement strand
GAGGAACATACTACTGACATCGCAGAAAATAGTGCCACCGTGACGCTTTAAGCTTCGGAGGCAATCGGCAACTGTAGACGACAACCGTTTTCAAGGTCTTGAAAGAGCAACGCAAACTCTAACGACGGAACCGAAGACTACGCGAGCTTGTTAGGGTTTCACAAACTTGGACTCCAGAGATGCTTCCTCAAAGACCTTCCTTCCTGGTTTAACGTCTCTCAAGGGTATTATATTTATTAATAAATATAATAAAAAAGTAACCTAGCCTTTTATAATATATGAAAAGACATTTTTTTCTTCAAGGAAAATTTTCAAATGATTTGTTTTCAAAGGTCAAAACCACATTCAAAGTACATCAATGTATTATTACATTACAACATAGTTTTTAGAAAAGATTCTATTGAAAGCTTTCATCATCATCATCATCATCATCAATATATGGGTTTCTATGCATTTTGAAATTGAGTGGTTTAGTTTCACATGTAATAAAGGATGTTTGAAATAAAAGGACCTAGTCAACAACTATTTACCCAAGACTCTCTATACGAATGAATGAACAACAAGTGAAACATTTCATAATCCCAAAAAAATCTAAACTAATTGAGATACAAAAATATTGAGATGCAAATTCATTAATATAAACTCATTTTTCACCAAACCAAACAACATTTCAATTTCATAAACTCATTTGGTACATTTTCAAAGTCATGCGGGTGCATGATTTTTGAAAGTCAATAGAGTCCTTGGCTCCTATTAACATACTTGAACCTTGCAAGGAAAAAAACTCTTTTTTAATAAAAGCATTGGTTTATTGTTTGTATTTTTTGGGCTTAAAACATGTGGCCTCCAATGCATGATTATTAATTTACTTGAACCTTGCAAAGAGAAAAACTCTTTTTTAATAAAAGCATTGGTTTTTTTTTTTGTATTTTTGGGCTTAAAATATGTGGCCTCAAATGCAAGTGCTGCGAAAATAATAATGGAAGTTTATGTACATTTTTTTCACATTTAAAAAAAGAAAACATTGATGTAGAATTACATATGCATATGAAAAATCACCATCACCATATGAATTATTTTAATTTGAATTATAAAAAAATTCTCACTTAAATTTGTTCTATATAAATTCTAGGTCCAAGCATGCTAAAGTATGCCAAATAAATTCTGAAATAAATTCAATTTCCAAATCGATCTCTTTCAACATAAACATTACAAAATATATTCAAAACCTTTTCAAGTTTTATTTTGAGGCCATTAGGCATTCCAATAATTTTATGATAAGTTGAACAAAAAATTTGAAAAAGTTCTATGTAAAAAAAATGGGGAATAAAAAGATCTAGGGTGAAAACATAGTCAATTAAACAAAAATAAAAATCAATGTGTAATTAATTATTTGACATTCACATGTAAGCATGAAATTGGTTTAAAACATCATTTTATTACAATATTAAAAATTCATCAATTGAATATATATTAAGACTATTTTTTTTCATGAATACTTTCCCAAAACAACATAAAATGTTTCGAAATGACATTTTACTATGCTTGGACCTTTTATATTTGGTAATTAATGAAAAAAGGTCTATAAGTCCTATGTCCAAAAAATCATACCCCAAGGTCATGAATAAGCCCAAGGACTCCATCCTTGAAGCAAGTGGCTCGTTCTTCCCTCCATGATGCACCCCAAAGCTCCTTAATGGACTCAAATGTGAGTCCAAACTGAAAACAGTAGAAGAGCAAGGAGTCGGGGCATGCTCCCTGGCTCGCAACACTTTGAGGGGGTAGAAGGGCGTGCTAGAGCTCCAGGATGCGACAAGGAAGAGTGACAAACATCAACTATTCACACGGATTTACACAAAACCAACACAAGGTGGTTAGTGCATAGTTGGAGCACTTTTGGTGCTAGGATGAGCCATAGGCGACTCGGACTCACAAAACTCACCACAACTTGAACTTGTGGGAAGCCACCATTTTCACGAAACCAACATCCAAATGGTTTTTTTGTCTTGGGACTCTCCCGAAATTGCCAAAATTGGGACTCCCACGACTTTGGGGCCCCATAACTTTGTGTGCAAACCTCCGATTGAGATGAGGTCTAAAATAAATTTGTAGCCTTCGTCAAGATCTTTCCAATGGTATGTTGCAACCACCTACATGCAAGGAAATTGGGTCGATTCCTGACTTTTAATGGTTGGGAATCAAACTACCAATTTGACTCCTAGCCCTTCTTTTGGCCATAACTTGTGTTTTCTAGATGTCCAAATGGGTCATGCAAGCCCATTTTAGACATCTACATTTAATAGCTTTGCAATGGTATAAAGAACTCTTTTATCCATTGGGTTTTGACCCTTGCAATCGCTCTCTAAACATTCGAGAGTCCACCGGGACTCCAACTCCCAAAGTGGAAGCTCCCTTGGGAGTGTGAAGGTTCATTCCCTCACTTTCCTTCACTCCCAGGCTTTTCTTTTGGCTCACAACCTTGCAAGCCCTTGCCTTGGTCACGAGCCCAGGGCTAGGGTTGCGACACTCCATTATGGAAGTGGGTGCGAATGAATAGAAAAAAAGATTAAATATAAGGGAAAGGCTGACATATGGGACCTTCTAGATTTGAGATCCCACTTGAGGCTAAGAGGCCGAAGGTCGAGGTCGAAAATCTAGAAGGTCCCTACACATGCCCTTCACCTATGTAAAGCACCATCCAATTTTTTTGAAATTAAAAGATTTTATGGCCTTTTTTTTGTCATCACATTTCCACTATCAAATTTGATGATATCAGAGCCCTCATCATTCCACTAGAAACAGGAAGTACAATGCATCATTTTTGTCAAAAATGGATTGCACAACATTTGCAAAAGTGGATCCCATGATGGAGATCATTGTTTTAAATTTGGAAGTTAATGAACTCATTTTGGTTTGCTCATTCTATCTTGTGCATTATTTCTTCATCTCCAGTTTTTTTGTTCTTTCAATGTTATTTCTTTCTTTTTGGTTGTGTGCTTAGTATTGGTGCTACTTTGTCATGCTTCAAAGGTTTCTATTGTTGTTGCTTCTTTGTGAATTTTTATGGTGCTAGGATCATTTAAGTTTTCCATTTTTGTTTGGTTATTTATTGCTTCATCAAGTTTTGCAATTGTTGGTTCCTTGCACATTGAAGTGTTATTGGTAGTGGTTTTTAATCACGTAATGTTGGTGTTGGCATAATTTGTGTATTATGTCGTTGCAAGTGGTGCTTCATCACACATTTTTCTTGCCACTCAACATCTTTTGCTACTCCATTGCGCTATGGGTTTATTTTTATGGTTTTAATATTCTAGCCATGTTTATGTTTCATCATCCAATTTCCATGGCTTTTGTTCAATGCAGTTTTTTTTACATGACAAATGTTCTTGCATTACAATCATTCTTGCATCATCAATTCTTTTACATCATAGATGTTTTCCCATTACAATTGTTTTTGCATTGCCTTGATTCTTCTACATCACAAACGTTCTTACATTGTAATTGCCCCAGCATCACTAATTTTTTTATGTCACAAATGTCTTTGCATTGCAATCTCTCTTGCATTATCGATTCTTTTGCACCTTGGAATCTTTTTTTATGTGCAACTTGTGTTGTTTTTAATTTTTGTGTTTTAATGTTTTTTGCAAGGTTTTCAATTTTGTGATTGTAACCACACAAACATCATGTGTGTGATTATGTCATGTAAGGATGTATACCTTGGTGTTTTTCTTACAATTTTTATTTATTTTTATGTGCATTGATTTTAATGTTAGTTTGTTTTGTTTTGCAGGATATGGAATTCATTTTCAGTGTGTTTCTACGGCACAAGTGTTTGTGTGGTTACAACCACAAACATTGTTTTGTATTCTTTTTTACGTACTCCCAACTCCTTGAAGGACTCAAATGTGAGTCCAAATAGAAGACAACGGAAGAGGGAGGAGTCGGGGCATGCTCCCTAGCTCACAACACTTTGAAAGGTAGAGGGGCGTGTTGGAGCTCCAAGATGGGACTAGGAAGAGTTGACAAGCTTCACTCACTCACACGGGCTTACACACAACCCACACAAAGTGGTTAGTGCATAGTTGGAGCACCTTTGATGCTAAGACGAGCCACGGGCAACACGGACACACTAGATTCACCACGGCCCGAACTTGGGGGAAGCCACCACCTTCCACCTTATAATATACTTTGTGGCTGGCCATGAAGCCCACATCCAAATGGCTTTTCTCTCCCGGGACTCCCGAATGGGAGTCCTGAAATCGCACCAGTTGGGACTCCCATGACTTTGGAGCCCCATAACTTTTGCAAGCAGACCTCAGATCGAGATGTGGTTTGAAGCAAAGTTGTAGCTCTTATCGAAAGCTTTCCAATGGTATGTCGCAAGCTCTCTACAGCCAAGTAAATCGGGTCGATTCTTGACTTTTTTTGGCTAAGAGTCAAACTGGCAGTTTGACTCCCGACCCTTCTTTTGGCCATAACTTGTGTTTCAAATGTCCAAATGAGCAATGCGAGCCCATTTTAGACATTTAAGTTTCAAGAGCTTTCAATGATATAAAGAACACCACAATCCATTGAGTTTTGACCCCTGAAATTGCTCTTTGAAATTTTGGAAGTTCACTGGGACTCCATCTCCCAAAGTGGGAGTTGCTTTGGGAGTGTGAGGGTTCACTCCCTCATACTCCCTCACATTTTGTTACACTCTTGGGAGTATGTGATGTGACTCCCAGGCTTCTTCTTGGCCCGCACCCTTGTAACCTCTTTACATTAACTCCCAAGTTTCCTCTTGGCACGCAACCTTGTAACCCTTTTGCCTTGGTTGCGAGCCCGAAGCTAGGGTTGCGACGCTTTCCTTCTTGTTTTTGTGTTTTTGTACAATGTTTAGTGGTCCTTTTGTTAGTCTTCCTTGTTCTACTTCTGATGCTAATAACTTAGTGTGGTCAACTAATCCAATTGATTATTAATTCTTGTTTTATCACAAAAAATGTTATTCAATTTCATGTGTTGTCTTTTCCTAAATGTAATCCCAATCTATTTGGGGTCAAAGCATGATCAAATATACATTTGATGATCCTTGCATCCCAAAAAAAATAAAAATTAAAGTGGATCAATGTTTAATTTTTTTCTCACTAACTATCCATATTTTAAGGTTTGAAAAACACCTAGGGATTAGGGGGCAATTAGGGTGTAAGCATTAGCCCACCTTTTAGGATTTGAAAATCTCGCAAATGTAGGGGAACAAAACACCCATGGGATAGGGGTTAGCTGCCATCACCATTATTGTCAAACTTTTGACACCTTGACCCAAGCTTTGCACACACTCTACTATTCCCGATCTTGCATTTCAGGTTTGAGTTTCCACATAACTTTGAACATATGATTATTTGGCATTTCAATATTTTGAATTTTTTTACAGAATTGTGATAGCTCAAGTGCAAAGTTTCAAATAGTGATTTGTTGAAGCCTATAGAGTTTTTCAACCTTGTCAGTGCATAAGTTCATTGTTTGTTTTTCATTATGGTGTCCTTGATTTTGAAAAGAAAACCATTGGCTTTAAAGAATGGAAATGTGAAAGATGACCTGGTGAATAAGAGGGAAAAAAAAAATTTCAAAGGGTGAGCCATACTTTTAGTCGATTAGAATGGGAAATCTCTGACTTTGCAAACAGGCTAGGGATATATATGTTGTGAAGGTCTGAATATCTGCAAGGAGATCACAACATCTATAATGGCTCTTAAAGAACTCACCTCTGTTTTTGGTGTTAGGCAGCAAAACAAATGGAAAGCAAGCTGAATTCTTGACCAAAAAAGATTGTGAAACATTTTGCAAGTTGTACGAAGATATTTAAGCCCATCCTCCCCTAAATGGTGACTACCCATCTATTTTTTTACACGGCTGGTTGGTTCAGTGTAACAACGTTCAATTCAATTAGGTTCAATATGCGTGTGATACAACACATTAACAGTTGAAAAGGGCAACAAGGCTTGCACCATGTGGAAGACCAAAGTTGAATTCAATTGTAACAAAACAATCCACACAAATTAGGTGACTATCGAACTAACGTGCACCTTACTGACAAAGACGAACAAGATGAGGAGTGTTTTCTTCTAGAAAGCATGAAAGAATTGAAGGTTTTCACACCAAACCAAACAGTGCTAGTGAAAAAATTGTTGGAAAATGCAAAAAATGTAGAATAGAACCACCATTTAAGGAAATCAATTATGCACGAAGAGAAGGAGCATCTCCAATCCAAAATGAACTCTTGGGTGACAACTCTAATTCACCTAAAAAAGTGCTTGGAAAAAGACAAAGGCAAACAGTTAGAATTGTGTAAAAATAAGGATAATGTTCGTAAGGAGGTTTTTATATGCCATTCAAAGTGTATAGACTCTATTGTATCTTCCAATCCCATTGTTTTAAAAAAGTACAAGGCCATGGCATCAACATCAATTGCAAGTTTGAAGAAGTCTGAACGGGATTTTGAGCTTCAAAACATTTTGGTTGAGAACAAGTGTGAGAAGGTGCAAGAAGGCCAAAAAGAACAAAAAGAACATTAACACAATTAGAATCTTTAACTATTGAGGTCAAGTTGTTTGACCATGAAGCAAACCGTAACAAGATTTGGATAAAAGTTTTATTGCACCAAATACATCTGATGTCAAACGATGTAGGTGTGTCTAGCACCCCATTGCCCATTGATAATCCTACCACCATGTTGCCAAGAAGTCTTGGAATGATTTTTGTGGAACCATGCCCTATTTGTGGTTTATATTTCTTCTACAACAACATCATTGTGTCATCATGTGGGTGCACATATCACCCCTTTTGCATGGGGTTGTATATGGAAATTGATGCTACTCATTGTGCCAAACCTATGTGTGGGAAATTTTTGGAGTCTAACTAGATCACAAGCTCCGGATTCAAGCAAGTTTATTTCTAGTTGAAGAGGACCAAGCTTGAGAAAGTATGTAATGCAATCGCCAAGAGTGCCTCTACAAGTTTACAAACATTAGTGTCCACACCTTGTAAGGTTTTTCTTTTCATATAGACCATAATTTTGGGCTTTTAGGTCTACATGATTCAAGTGGTTCATGTGTATGTGTTTGCTTGAAAGGTTCATATGGCTTCATTTTTTACTTTGAATGCATTAACGTTTGGGGTTTTTTGTGATTTTATGTTGAATGATTACTTTTATATTTATTAGAAAAATAAGTTTAAAGACAATGTTCTTTGCCTTTTTAAGTGGATAATTGTTGGTTGAATTTTGTTTAGTGTGCCTTTACACATCCCATTGGTAACTTTTTTTTTTGGTCAAATTTTGAACATACATGCATTTAATCCTTGCCTTCATATTTAAACCATATGGTTGGATGTGTGAGTCTTTAAGGCATTGTAGTTGGTTGAAGCTTGCTCTACATCTAGATGCATGTGCCCATTTTGTAATTATAAATTTTGAGTGTGGAGAACCAGGCTATGGCTTAGCCATTGCCTTTTGAAATTGGATTTTAAAAGATGTGACTATTCACAATCTCCACGTTAGGTTCTTGTTCTGCCTTGTTCATGTTCTTTGAGTCATGACCCAAGAAATTTGGGTTCTCAAATCAAAATCATAACTACATAAACATGAATTTTTTGAGGTTGGTTGAAATATGATTTGCACAAATGCAAACCCATTTTGTAACCTTAGGTCAAAATCATAACTTTACAATTGTCATATATATTACTTCTGGTTGGTTGTCAAAATTTGGTCCATTCATAAATGTATATCCATTTTGTGATTTAAATTGATTAAATGAAAACCCTATGTGTATTAGTTCCACTTCAAAATGTTTGCAACTACCTTGTGTGTAGCCCATGTGCACCTCGCCAATGTAGATTTGAAAAACCATGTTTCACTTGAGAGTGCCCAACTATTTTGAAGCAATTGAATGATGATAGAAGAAACCCTTTTCTTCATGTCTAAAATAAAACTTCAAAGTATTATTTTCCATATGGATTAATGACTTCCATTTTTTAATTGTAAATTTAGTTTGTAGAAGCTGAATGTGTTTGATTCCAATCAGAAAAGTTTGCAATGAGAAATATGGGTTTCATTTCCCATTATTCTAGTTGAATTTAAGAGGCATTTGTAATCATCCCTTTCCACTTGAGGTTTGAAACATATGTTGGAAGTTGCATCATCTTTGTTTAAGGTGTATGGATTGGACTAATTTTTTTCTACATGCCAATGCACATGCAATTTGAAACTATGATTCAATGATGTGTCCTAGATGCCAATTTGTATGAAGCTAATTCATTATTGTGTGTTACATCATTTAATTTGGGGCATTTATTAGGAAGATAAATGTACATTAACTTGCCACAAATGATGTTGTGAAATCATTACATTTGGTTTTTTTTAATGTGCCACTTTGCAAATAGTTTGGTGGAATTTGGCAATATATTGTTGAGTGATTTGATTATATGTTGCATGTCTTCTTAATTTTTGTTGTGTTGCTCTTGTTTGTGTCTAGCTACTTGATGGACATTATCTAACTTGTCTAGCTACTAGGTATGTCAAGTTGCACATGTCAACAGTTGTTGTTGTAGGTGGTTACTTGTCTATAGATGTTAGACTTGCATGGTTATTGCATCTAGGCATTGTTTTCTGGGTTTTAGTAGCTTCCTTGCATTTTCAGTTAATGATTTACTTGTTCAAAAACATTTTACTTGTGTCATGGATCAAAGCTACTTGTTGAATGCTAGCGTAATTGTTTTAGTTAACATTACAGTAGATTACATCCTATTTCATTGTGACAACTCCACTCAAATCCATTTGAATGGAGTACATCCAATCCCACCTAAATGTCCCCAACAGAAATCATTACCAAACCACTAGTCATTATGTCTAGTGGTCTCCTAGTGGACCATTCCAAAAACACCACCGTGGATTTAATTGTGATTTTTATAGTTTTAATTTTTTTCCCACTATTGCCTACCAATGGAATGGGTCATATGTTTTTTTGACCAAATGCTTGGAATGTAGTTATAGTGGAATCGGCCTCCACTCCCCATACAACTTTATTTCACATGCAAAATGTTTGCAAAAAATTGAAAGGTTTTGCAATTAACTTCATGTCACATTTAAATACCATGTGGAATCTTGAAATTACAATTGTGGCATTGAGGCATTGTGCACAATGAACTAATCACTAGGGCATTGGCTATTATTTGATGCTCTTAATACATGTATCAATTTGACACTAACTTTGGAAGCTGAGGTTGGACATGCTACTAATGTTTTTGATGCTTTGGATGGATTTGATGTTGAGTTTATCATCTTCCAAAATAAAATGCAGGCAAAAGTTGTTAAGGTTATTAAAAATTTTCTGTAATTTCTACAAGCTTATGATTCACATCAGGTGCACAAAATGCTTGCCCTTATGCTTGATCCTAGGTTCAAGTCTTTGAAGGTTGTGGAAAACTATGTGGGATGTGGCACTTGTATTCGTCTTATTGTAGAGTATGATGTTTAATGTAATCCCTCTTCTAACTGATTATGTTTGAGGCACTAAACCCTATTGTCCAAGCATGTGCAATAGAAGTTATTGGATCGGTTATTAGATTTGGTGACTCTACTAAGGAAGACATTAATATATTTTGTGTGGGTGCATTTATGGAAGAGTCATCACGTGCACTTGTTGTTGGGGAGTTGTTCTTGTTTAGGAGGTTATTTGTATCACATGTTACATGTGTTGATCCCTTAGCTTGGTGGTGGATTCACAAAACCCAATTCCCAAATGTTAGTTTCCTTGCTAAACAAATATTGGGAATTCCAGGATCACAAATTGATACTAAATGTGTGTTTAATCTTGTTAGTGTGTTGATAGCTTTGAGACATTGTAGGTTGTAGGTGGATACTTTAGACTAAATCATCACCGTGGTGAAGAATTGGCTTAACAGTCCTTGTTTCAATTGTTCACGACATAAGGATTTGATAGACTTTTTGAAAGTTGAATCTATATATCTAAAGACAATTATGATTTGATTAAGGAATCAAAATGTTTTGAGCAATTGGAGTTGGATAAATATTAATTTAGCATATGCAAGGTGAGCTAAAAAAATATTGTTGTTTTTGGGATTGCAAAACTTGAATGATAGTTTGCACTTTGCACTTCATTTGAACTGACAATTTGGTCTCTTTATTCATGTAGAGGTTAGTTGTGCATCTCATCAACAATAGGGATGGCTTTTGTTTTGTTGGGTGTGCTTGCGGGTTAGGTGGGGTCTATGTGGGGCGTGGTTGGGGCAAGAAACTTGTGTTGTGTTGGGCAAGGTTCCTTAAACAACCAAGGTTCAACTCCCCCACAAGTTATTGGTTTTTTAGATGTATTCTAATGCTCTAGAGGGGTAGGTCTATGACTAGAAAATTAATTCCAAAAGTCAAACATATTCCTAACCTTTATACATATCCTATGATTAGTGTGAGTTTGTAAATCGAAAAATGGATATTTGCCAAAATGAAAAATAAAAATAAAATACATATCTGTCCAACCAACTATATTCATAATTTTTTTATTGTGCATATCCTTATGTTATAAATTTTTGAAGAATATTCCATATAGATAACTTGAAAAATGACTCAAGTCTTCATATCTAAGCAACTCTAATTTCTTCTTCTTCTTTGAGTTAAAGCCAAATTTGGCTAACTCCTCTTTGTTGAAGATTGCCAATCCACCTATTTCATGAAGTTGAAAAAGAAAAAAAAACCTTGGTTGTGAGGTTGCTTCTTGCTTCTTCACCAAATCTACAAGCATGTAAGTCAAACATGCTTCTTTCATATGTAGACTTTGGTGGCACCACTTATGTTACAAGGAAGCTTATAAAGAATATTTTTTAGTGAATTGCTAACCATAATCTAAAGCTAGCTCATAACATCCTTCTATATTGTTTGCTTTGTATTTGAAGTTGGAACTTCATACAAAAACATGGTATTGAAATTTGGCAACCAGAAATAACACGTTTTTCTCCATGTTCATAAAACTACCAACATGATTTCTTTTTCAAATTTGTGATATCAAAACCTTGATGATTTTTTTATAAATGCAGTAAAATTAGTTGAATTTACATTAACAAAAAAAATTCCAAGAACATTTGTAAAAAAAAACATACAAAATTGTCAGGGAAAAAAACACACTAGTGGGGACATTCTCAACATGTGAAGGAAATGATGAGGCAATTGTTCATTCTAGGCTCCACATTCGGAATGTCCCCCCACACATGAGCCTTTCCTTCTCACTCCTAAGTAGTAGGTGTAAGATCCATCTTCTTTTAAAGGTGCATTTACATTTGGTGCTATGGACTTTAATGTTGAGTCCCTTAACATCATGCTCACCATTTTGGACTTAAACATAGTTATTATGAAAATTGAATGTTATGTTAACATTTGCTTAACATTAAGTTATCCACTATTTAACATTGGGTGAATTGATTCACTTTGAGTCAATGTTGCAGTTAGCCTTGCTTCAATTGAAATGCATTTCCCACCTTCCTTTTTCGACATCATGATTCATTTGTTGTATCATCTTGTTGATGAATTAGATTTGTGTGGACCAGTGGTCACTATATGGATGTATCTAATGGAATGGTACATCAAACCCTAAATACCTATGTGCACAATATGGCAAGGCTTGAGGGATCCATGGCTGAACGGGTACATTTGAGATGAATGCCTTAGTTTCATAATCGAATATTTGCAAAGATTTGAAGCTATGCAACGATGCATATGGGATGTTAAGGAGGAAAAGGGGGATGTTGGTGAAGTTTTGAAGGTGTTGGACAAAAATTCATGATGATTCTAGCCTTACGTGACCTTACCCACCAATATGTACTAACCAACATTACCCTAATGTCACCTTGGCTCAAAAAAGTAAGATCAATTATTATTTGGAAATTGTGGATAGCTAGGTTGATTTGTGAAATTTCTTATGTCTCTTATGTTCTTAAAAAAATGTCATTCACTTATTGAATTCTTAATGTTGCTTTGTATGACAATGTATTAAAGAAGTGGAAGTTGGAGCAAGCCAATAACCCAAATTTGCCACCTTTCATTGAATGAATACAAAATGTTGTACATGGCCGCCCAATGGATTCAAACAACCTATAAGATTTGGACAAGGTATTCCTATGTAGGAGACCATTTCAAACAACAACTCGATCACTCATATGAAGGCATGTGGTGGGTGAAAGCACATTACGGTGTCACAAAATCGATAGATTAAAGTCCCTTTTCAAAGTCCTTTTCTAGTGTAGTTGAAAACTGATTTAAAATATGAATATTTAGATGATATTGAGAGTAACATTTTTTTCCATTTCCAATTTCAAATCATGGTGTTATAAGACATATAAAAAAAATCACAAAAGATTTTTTTAAAAAATAACTATTTTTAAATGCTGAAAAATGTTTTTTAAATATAGTTTTTGGGATTAAAAAAAAGTCCATAATATAATAAATTAAAATCACATTCCATTCATTCAATGGTTCTTTAGTTTCTTAAACATAATTCATCCAATATCCTAAAGTTTCAAACACATAAAATTAACACATTGTAAAATAAAAGTCCATACCATGAGTTTTGCAGGTGTGACAAAAAGTGTGGGCAAAATTCAAAAGTCCATTACTTATTGGTTATCCATGATTTTGATTTGATTTTTTCATTTTTGCAAGTTTGATTATGATAGCTTTAAATAAGCGAATTCTTTTATTATTTCAATGAATTTTAATTAATTAATTTTCTTTTATCTAAGGAATACATGAAAATTTGTCATTATGATGTCACCGTAATGTGCAAACACCATGGCAACCATTTTAAGGTGGAAGACTTAAAGAACAACTCAATGCAAACATATGATAGTGACATTGCTTCAGTATTTGATATGTCGACTATTGATGCTAGAAATCTTTTAATGAACTTTGTTGGAGTACTAAAAGACATATTCAAGTTTGATTATGGTCCAATGCATACTCCGATGGTCATTTTTAGGTGTGAATGGATCAAATGAGAAGACAATTGAAGGAACCTAACTTATGTATGAAATGATGTTGGTTTTCTAACAATTAATTTTTGCTACAAGTTTCCATTATCATCTAAACCTTTCATATTTCCTTGTCAAGCAATTCAAGTTTTTTTTTTCAAATGACATCAAAAAGCTAGGTTGGAAAATTGTATTGTGGAAAGAAACTCATTATAGCAAGGAGGTGGTAGAGACACAAAATGTGTTCATTATGACAACCATGGAAATAGATGGATTAAGCGTTCTTAAAGGAATATCCCCACCCCCAACTACAGCTTCATTATTAGAAGTCATAGAGTTGTTCGACAAGGACAATCTACTAACATTAACAAGATTTCAGGGTTATTAAGCATTTGGATGTGGGAACTTACATTGGAATGCAAATTGTACATGTCTTCTTTAGTGTTTTCAAACATTTTTTTCTTCATTCTTACATGTATATTCACTTTAAAATCCATTAGAAGCTTTTGATTGTTGTACACTGTTTGATGGGAATGCTTTGGTTTAATTATTGTTCTTGTTGTGGACAATGACATTTTTATTTTGTTGGAGAAGTTAGACATCATACTAGCATTAAATCCCAAATATGCAAGAAAATGTCAAACCCTTGTAAAAGTAATTTTCAAATATGCACACTCTGCCATCCTTTTATCATAGCTACATATAAGTATTTGTTTTATATAGTAATTCTTAAGTTATTTCAATTACTATCCACATCGTGTTCCAAAATAATCATTTGGTAGTGTTTTTAGTCTTTATTGGAGTTCTTATCCACATCACTATATTTAAATCATTTTATAGTAATTTCCAATAACTAAAAAAATTTATATGCTATGTCATCACATGTAGATTATTTTCCAATTATTCACAATGCTAGGCTATCTATTTGGAAGTAATGTTCTAGTCATTGAGAAGTGAAGTTAAAACTTGAAATACCACATCAAAAAGTGGGACCTAGTTTCCGAAGTAGCTAATTATTTTTATATAAAAACCTCCACATTATTAAAGTATTTTCCATGTTATCATTTTAATTTCTTGATAAATATTTGAAAATTTAAGTGGATGAAACATGGTAGACGAAATTTGGATGAAGTATTTTTGTTCGATACAATTTTCATCCTTTAATCAAAATAATAACTTATAAATGATTAATTGACAATACATGTAGATAATGAAGTTATAATCAATGACGAAAGTCATTGATATAATCATTGAGGATAGGAAATCATTGTTTTCTTGGTTGCATATGACAAGTTTTCTTCTAGTGTTTGGATAGAAATGAAAATGAAAAATACATTTATATAATTCATTTTTAGTGCCATCTCCAAATCAATGAAAATTTAGTTGTTTCTATGACGTGGAAAGTGGTTCATAGGCCATTGCACACCACATGGCATCTTTTCAACTTTATTTGTGACTATAAATCCTAGTTGCAAATGCACATGCAATTAAATATTTAAAAAAAAGTTGGCAAATGAAATTGCTAGATTTAGTGGTTTAATTTTTTTCTTTTAACTTTTTTCAATACACTAACCATTAAATGTGTAGTACGGTTTGGTGGGTTTGTAAAAATTTCAAATGACCCATGGCAATTAATGGTAGAAATAAAGTTAGGTAATAAGTATTAAGTAATATATAAGTACATTAATTAATAGTAGGTATTTCATTTTATTGAATGAAATAATGTTATGTTTAAATAATCAATTAGGCTAGGTAATTAATCAATTAGTAAGTTGTAATGTAGTAATTAGTAAACAATATGTATGTGGGCTAAATAATAGTTATTTTATCATGTTGAAATGTGATAATATTTTTGTATTAATTATTTAAT
>Ga0116229_10009434_pt1 | contig 14881 bp, 6 predicted proteins | sample S1TSphgellanicum_3_FD_87313 | JGI IMG/M metagenome (GOLD analysis project Ga0116229, IMG submission 87313) | Host-associated microbial communities from peat moss isolated from Minnesota, USA - S1T2_Fc - Sphagnum magellanicum MG | ecosystem: Host-associated > Plants > Peat moss > Unclassified... | reverse complement strand
ACAATCTCATTTGTCACTTCTTCAAGTTATAAGACCATGTTGAAATTTCTACATCCAATTGTTGGCCAAATTAGCGTGCTTGTGCTTTAGTTTTAAATCTATAATGTTTTAAGTATTATTTAATTATTAAAGTACATTCCATAAATTCAAAACTTATCCCCCAAGCACAAGGTTTTAGTGTATATATATGAATATAGATTGAATAAAGGAGTAGCTAAGTCAAATAAACTATAATAAGTTAAATCAAGGTGAAAGTAAAAGTGGGTAGTTACATGTTACACTATCCATTTTTTAAAGTCATTTAGCAAAAATTCATGTACCTCTTGTTATTACAATGCTTCCTAATTCCAATTGGTAAGAAAATGTGTAAAAAGGACTCATGTATGTGATCTATATTGTTTTGTGAAAATGATATTTTATAAAAAAACCCATAAATGACCTTTTTTAGGTTTTGGGGGGACTTTTAAACCCAAGTTTTTAGACAATGTCAAAGTTCATACAACTTTGTAAATATGCTCATACATTGTGGAATATTAGATATAATATTTAATGTATTTCACCATAGGTTGTATGATTAAAATGGAAACCAAATTTGTTCTCGAAGGTGTGATTACAAATGGGAATAAGCATTTAGGTACATTTTAGAGCCTTATAATTATGAACTTTCATTTAATCATTTTCTATGTGAAATTTTTTAATTTGATGGAAGTTTTTTGATTTTAAGTTTTTTTCATTCTTTAATGTATTAGGTTTGTACGGCAAGAAATATCTTTGTAAAATTTGATAAATATATGTTCATTGTGAAGGTGTTGATAACATTAAAATTTGTGCAAAAATGGCCTCTTATCATGGTAGTTTTGGTCCGCACTAATATGCAACTACCCAAGTGAAATTAATTTACCACAAGATAAATGTAAAATAAGATGTGAAATAATTGTTTATATTCTAGTTAAGTAAAAAACAAAAAAATTAAAAATCAAATCAAATAATTAATACTTGGAATGAAAATGAAGCGCACACCAAAAGTTAGATATAAATGGAACTAATCAAATAAAAAGATAAATGGTGAGCAAGATGAAATAGATTTAAGTTCAAACTTCGATTCAACCTCAACTTTCATTTTGAAGATAACAAACCCTTTTTAGTTAAATGACCATCATGGATTTATCTAGCCATCTCGTGTTTTTTAAATTTCAACTTCAAGGAACTTTATTTCACCAAAAATGTTAACAACCCCATTCATTGCCATTGAACAATGACAATCTAAAGTTGGAGGAATCACATGAGTTGGAAATAGGCAAACACACCCATTGTTGCTTAAATGGTCGTTATGAATAAAATCGTTCTTCAAATGGCATGAGTTTAAGCTTATTGAAAAACAAAAGACCAAAAGTTTCAAAACTTGAGATCTAAATCATGTTTTATATCAAGACATATAACTCCAAAACTTTAGCTTAAAACCAAAACAATTGAAGCAACTAACCTCCTTTCATTTAAACCATTAACACCACAAAAATTTCCCTTCTCCAAATCATGTGAACTCATGTTCTTTAAAAAGTTCACAAGAGATGCTTTAACACAAAAAAATTCAAACCTTGTAAATTAACAACAAAAAATATATATATATATATACAAAACTTTAACTAGTTCAAATAACTCCCGCCGACTCATATATTCAAATTACCACACTTTAAAATCATGTCACAATGTCATAAATTTAGGAAGGCATAAACTCAATCACTATCAAGAGTGAATTAAAAACAAGGCTTTATCAAGCAAGAACAACGTTTGAAAAAAGAAAAAATGTGTGTGTGTGTGTGTGTGTGGGGGGGAAAGGGAGGCTTGAAAATAAAAATAAAAAGGGTCTCCTCTTTTTAATGCACATCTCCCATGTTCCATGTTTGATCCTTCCTACATCTCAAATGATCTCATAGCATCTCACCATGTAATTATCACTTCAAAACTTAATTTTAAAAATCCAACCACCAAGAATGTTATTTTCAACTTAAGTGGAAACTAATGCCCTTTTTGACTAAGTTAATTTAGTCAATGTTTTAGAACATGTTTAGAACACATGTAATAATAATGTGAATTTCTTATTTGTAGATCATGTACACTTTTAAGCATTCAAATTAAGAGTTTAGACTACTAAACCACATGATTTTTCCTATAATCCTTGATTGATTGTCAATTTACGATTTATTTACTTTGTTGGATTAAATGTATTCCTCGTCAATTATGACATGGCCACTATTATGTAGTTTCCTTGTTCCTACCCTAAATTAATGAAAGTATTATGAACACGCCAAATCTCCATCCTTTAATGTGCAACATTTTTTTTTCTTGTGATTGCAAATTGAAGTGAACTAATTTAAGCATATGTAAGTCCAAAAAGGCTTAAAATGCCCAAAAACAACTTATTTACCCTTATAATTTGAATTACGAGAGCCACATGTCAAGGTGTCATTGGAAAGACTTTGAAAACCCTAGTTCATTGGTGTAAAATTTTATATTTGAAATTGAAACATCTTAAATATCAATTTCAATGAAACAAGGACAATATTTTTTAAAACTTGTAATTCAATATATGTTTCCAACACACATGCCTAGGTTTGTCAAATGGTATCAATAGCAAAAAACTTGTTAATTCTTGGTTTTTGCAATAAAGTGCAAACCTAGGACACTTCCTTAACTCTTACAAAGAAAAAGGGTGTGGGAGCTTTGTGATGGGATTGGGATGAACTTACAAGCTTGATTTCAAGGTGAACTTGATTTGCACAAACCAGGAAAAAGTGGTCATTGCAAATCAGAACCAAATTAGTGCATGTCATGGGAACACAAACCGACATGATTCAACATGGCTTGGATTTAAGGGGAGCCATCACTTTTCTTGTTATATCATATTTCATGATTAGCAATAGATATCTATTAAAAAAGCTTGTATGTTTTTAATGTTTTTGAAAAGTTTTTATCTTTCATGATGCAATTTTGATGATGAAACAAAAATAAATTTAGATGGTGCACAATATCTAGACAAATTTTCCTCATGTTACAAAATATTTTTTTGGTTGAATGGGTTAAAAAACCCAACACAAAAACTTGATCCCTAAAGCTTGTGAACCCATGATAACGTTCCCCAAGCTATGAAAACATGAAAGGAATTTAGTGTGTTTAGAAAACCTCCCCATGGATGAAGTGGAAAAAGGTAGATTAAATAACATGCATGAAAAATCTGATGGTGGAATTACCATGTCCAACAACGATTGTGTAACTTGTAAAAAATGGTTTTCATCATTAAAACCTTAATTCCAAGTTTGATGTTTTCTCTTCTTTCATTCAAGTTTGATGAAGATTTTTTATGCCATTGTATTACAAGTTCAATTTTTAAATTGGTGTTTAACACCATCCTCTTCAACATGGGTATCTTTAAACAACAAGCTAGAAGATCAACAATCCCTTCCAAGAATAACCCCAAGCCACATTGCTAACAAAACCGAAACTTGGAATTACTTGTGGACTTATTCATAACCATGGATGATCAAGATGCAAGAGGCTACCATTTGAAAGGTGTGTAAACAATGATTGGCCAAGCTTTGGGAATAATGTCATTGCACAAATTCCTTTTGGAATGTATGAATTCCATTTCCATGGAACCATATTATCCTTGAAGCTAATTATTTAAGGGGTTTTGAAGTTATGTTTTCAAATGAAGAGGTTGCACAAGAAACTCAACAAATTGCTAGCTATGATGGAATCGAACAAGATGTCTTTTAGTTTTTCAAAATACCAACCCCATTTCAATGTAGTTGCAAAAGGAACAAAACTCATTTTTAATCACATGGTGAATGTCCAATTTTTAGACCTTTTGTAATGCCAAAGCTTTTACCCATTTGGCTACCAAATGGTGAAGTTTTGGAAATAGAGGTGATGTATTCATATGTAAAACAACTTATTGACTTAGTGATCACTATAGAGCTTGTGTACATAAGCAAGTTGCCAAGGTGCATCAAAATTCTATGACTCGTTGAACATGCAAAATTGGAAATGATGGTCATTTAAACAATAATGTATACAAGTTTGCCAAATCAATCTTAGAGTTGTCAAAAATTTGGGCATATTACAAAAGTATGCATAATACTCATATTGCCAATTTGTGAAAGAAACAACTTTTGTGTTGCTACCCTTGATAATACCTAAATGTATTATGGTGGGATTAGCTTACGAAAGGTCTAGTAGGAAAGAAAACTCCAAAAGAAATTGTGAAAAAATCTTTGATTTTCAAAAGTGATGGACAATGAAAAAGTGCATTAGTCATGAAAACCATGAGTGAAGTAAAGCCCTTAAGAAATCTCCTACCCACATTTATGTAATTGTTCAATCAAATACAAGGAAAGAATTAACATCTCAAGATTTGGTGATGGCAGAATTAAAGGATGGGATCTTGGATGATAAAACCCCTGTCAAGATGCATAAATTATATCTTGAATAAGACTCACTCATGAAGGAAAAAAATTTGTGAATTAGAATCACCATAAAAGAGTTTTGAAATTTGATATCTGAATAAATTAAACAATTTAAAAATGAATTGGGTAGATATCAATCTTTTTGAAACATTGTTGCAAATAAATTAGGAGCAAGGGGAATTTATAATTTCAAGGAAAGAAAAAAATTAGGGAAAGGGAAAACAAAGCAAAGCAAATTTGGTGGTTAAAAGTAGCACCAATTTTTTTTTAAAAACCAAATAATCCCCTGCCCCAAGAGTTCCCTTTTCAATATGGTAAAAGATGCAAGGATTTTTCAGCCCTAAAACCCTTTTTTAAAAGCTTGGATGATAGGACTAATCCAAACTTGGTGGAGCTTTGTGCTCAAGTCCAACCAATCTTCACTTGAAAATTACATAATAAATAAAGGTTATTTTGTGTTCCAAATTGAAAATGCTACCCAACCTTCCCATTGGCATAATAATGACAAGCAACATTGAGGTATTAATTTTGATTGAATATTCATTTAGGGTAGGATTGATTTCATATATCTCAAAGAAGCTTGAAAAGGATATTTTGAAACATTAACTTGATTTTGATTTGGGAGAGAATTTTCATTCATAATGGTATTGGCTATTGAATGACATTAAGGGAGGTTATGATAACACCATTTTGATGCACATTTCAATTTGAGAATTCCCAATTAGTACCGAATAAAAAAATGAAATTAAAATTACACAACTTGGAGGACTTTAGATTGTATGAATGCTTCTATTCATTTGATTGTCCCAACCCATTACATTCTTTTGAGGAATGGGTTATCAAAGGAAGATCAATATAATATGTAAAACTAGTTATTCAATTTAGATGCCTCCCCCCATTATGATTAAATGTCATCATGTCATGTAAAGAACCCAAAAACATGTTAGAAAATTTAGGCGTGAACTTTATGGCATATAATAGAGCAAAGATTAACATGGAAGGTGTTAATGCTAGGGACACAAGTAAATAGTGGAAGGCTAGAGCTAAAGGAGAAGAACATATTGGGAACACTTAATGATTGGTTAATTGTTCAATTACCCTTTCCCTCATCTCCAATAATTAGTGTATCCATGAATTTAATCTCCCTCAATGTGAGAGGATTAGGTTTGTGTAAAGGTTAAAGAAACAAAAGTTCAAAGCTTGGCAATTGGTTCTATTGGAAAAATCATTTTGTTGCAAGAACATGACTTAAATGATATTGTCACCATGGGCAATTGCACAAAAGGGATTGAATTTCTAAGAAGGGTGCATTTTTGGAACTCAACCATTCTTGTGAGTATTTCCCAAAGAATATGATATCCTTTTAATTAATAATCTAGCTCCTATAATGATATGCCATATTGATGCCTAATATAACCCAATTTGAAGTGTTAAAATTTTCAAATTCTCAAGCCTTTGTAATCATTAATATTTGTGGCACTCGAACATCCAATGAATGGACCCCTTGATGTGGAAATATATAAGTGATAATAACATTAATGTTTCTCATTATATATTAAGGTTAAGGGATTTCAATCACCTAGTTAAGGTGAATCAATTGTACATGGTCATGTGATAGATGAAACATAGGGAGGCTATTGCTTGGCATCATTTAACATTATAGTATGGCCAATTGATGTGTGAGATTAGACAACTTTTGAAAAATGTAAAAAAAGGTCTACGCCTTTGATGATGATAGGTTTGGTGCCATTTTAAGCATTTACCATATGCACAAAATCAACCATTTTGTTGAGCTTGATGTTAAAGGAGGGAGAATTGAAAATGTTGTTTCAATAATTGTTAAATCATTCCCAACTATTTTTTACCACTTGGGCCTACTCACCAATATTTTGATTTTTAAAAATAATAATTAATTAACCCCTGAATGACAAGTTGGTTCAAACTTGCAAAGGAAAGGGGGGTAAACCATCTCAAAGCAAATATTGGGCTGCTTGGTTCAAAACAAATGTTTTTAGAGTTATGAAATGCAAAAAATATATAGTTGGTGAGCCAAAAAGAGGGTTCTCATGAGAAGTCATGAAAAAACACCTTGGCCAAAAATTTAGTTATTAGTGGACCCAATTAACACCAAGGTTAGGAAATTATTTCCTCCTCACAAGCTAGGTTAATGGAGTTTTTCAAGTTCAATGGAGAAATTCACTCATAACATTGTATTAATGTGGTGGATGAGTATGGAAACATTTGCTCAAAATTGTTCTTGACTTTCATAAGGTACGGGGGAAGAAATTATAAATAAAGAGCTAGTGGATGATGTTATCTCAATCACCAAATAGGTTGATCTTTTTAAAGTCATTAATAAATTACAAGCAAGATTGTAAAAAGAAAATTTTCAAAGTGATGAAATCTTTCATGCTCAACAATAATGTTGGGAAAATTTGATTTCTCTAGTGATTGATGTCATGAATAATGGATTGATCAAAGAATTTTTTGGGGATGAATTGGAGGCAATTTCCTCCTTGCCATAAAGAAAAGCTCCAAAGTTTGATGGGCTCCTTGCAAAATTAGAATAGTTAGAATATTGTCCCTTGTCTTCTTGAGACTTTTAGGGAGCCATGCTTTCCCAAGGTAGAAACTTCAAATTCATCAACAATTGTTTAATCACTATCATCCCTGAATTTGAAGATCATTCAAGGATTAGGAATTGGCATCTTATAACCCATCTTGAAAACATTTACAAAATTTTGGCCAAGCTCCTATGGGGGAGAATTTTGTTATATCTTTTGGATATTACAAGACCCAATCAAATAAGTTTTGTGATAGGGTGTTAACTCATTTATAACAATTTCCTAACTCAAGAAACTATGGAATGGGCAAAAGAAAGTGACCAAACTTAGTCCTCCTTTTAAGCTTTGACAAAACCTTTGATAGAATTGAGTGGAGATTTTTCTTCAAAGCTTTAAAGAAATTAGGCTTATGTTTTTAGTAGTCAAATGGGCCTTGTCATTTTATTGTTGGCCCATTATGTGGTTAAAATAAATGGGGAAATCAAATGTTTTTTTCAACTTTCTAGGCTTATTATGCAAGGTTGCACTCTTGCTTGGATCTATTTATTCTTGTTGTTGATTTTTTGGCTATTCCTTGGGGCAATTTGGAGTTTGACATAAAGGGCCTAACCTTGCCAAGGGGAGGAATCTTGTAGGATCAATCCTTTGCATATGAGACTACTATTTATTTAAAAGGTTTAGCAAGCAATATAAACATATTTAAAGGGTTTTTTGAATGTCTTTTTTTAGCATTTGAGGCCAAAACCAATTGGGGGAAGTCAATTGCCATTTGGGTAACTAGATAATCAACCATTTGGGGAACGGGGTCAAGATGTAGGGTTGAATTGGATTCCTAAAAGGAAAAGGGTCACATGGATTGGGGTGTTAGTTTGACAAGCTTATGTCATGTGTTAGGTTAGATCAACAAATTTTCTTTTATTTGAAGGCTTTTAATAACTAATCATATATATGATGTGGCATCAATGGGTACCTTGAAACACGATGAATCCTAATCCAAGAACCAATTGTAAGGAGTGGTTCATAATTTTATTTGAGGAGGAGGAATTGAAGTGAAATGAACCAAAATAAAGTGAGATTTTTTAACATGTGGCAAATGGTGGGCTTGGCATAATTGATCTTAACTAGGCCCAATTTGAAGCTCTTTTGGCCAAGCTTTTGGTTTGAGGATTTTTTTCGGACAAGAGCCATGGAAATATTTGCTCAAGCACAAAGTGGAGTAGGTTCAACCTTCCTAGCCATATGCATTCAATAATGCCAATGGACATCAATTAAATTTTTGCCACCCCAAAATTCCATAAAACCTCATTCCCCTATTAGAAAGGCATATTGGGTCCTTGGAAGAATGTAAATGTTAGTTTGGGGAAATTTGAACCCATGAATGTATAAGGGTAATGGGACAACCCCTATGTTAGCTTTATTTCTCAATAGCAACGAGTTATTTATTTTGAAATGGTGTGGTTAATGAAGGTAGGGCTTTGGTAGCAATTGGTTACACAAAAATTGGACATCTTTGGGACCATTGAGCCCAAGGTTGGAACTTGGACTTACTTATGCTAAACATTAGGAGGTATCAAGGGTTTTGGGTCCCAACAACAACCAGGGAATATATAGTTTTTCAGTTTCTCATATCCCTTGGGATTCCATTTTAATTCCCAACCTTTTTCAACAAGGATATTGGGTTTGTCAATGGGTCCTAGATGAAAATTCTTCCTTTTCTTGGATTTACATAATCTTTGAAATGTTTCCCAGTTTAATTTATCTTATCAAATTTCAAAAATATGTTTCATGGAGGTTCATTTGGGTCAGCCCTCATGTAATCCAACTTACATCAATATCATTTATGTGTTTTTGTGTGTTAATTCAAAAGAAACATCACTACTATAATTCCTTTTTTTTTAGTTATAAATTTTGGTCGAAAAGACCCATTTTAGACAGGCGTAAAAAAAACCTCCCAATCATTTTGGACAAATTATTTTGAACCTATCCATTGTGACTGGGCCATGTATTTTTTGATTGAGCTTAAGTTGGCATTTTTGACTAGTCATTTCGATTAGTACTTTTGACTAGTCAATATAATAGTCAAATGATTTTTTGATTGGTCAAACACCATTTTGACTAGGTAAATGCCATCTGACATTTAAACAATGGCCACCCAAGTTAAGCCACATGGGATTTAAACATTGACCATCTAGGCTATGCCACACAACATTTAAACATTGGCCACTAGGTTATGCCACATGGCATTTAAAAATTGGCCATTAGGTTATGCCACATGTATAGAACCTAAATAACCTAGATTAGACCTAAAATTAGATACCTATTCTTAAGGTCCTTTTGTTTAAAAACTTACAACCTAAATTCCTAAGTCTAGGTCTACGAGCCTATAACTAACAACTAGGTATATAAGCTTAAAGTAGGCTAGGGCAACCTAAGCTATAACCTTTACTAGGCTTAAATGTACACCACCTATACTAAGCTTACACCTAGATGACCTAGGTAGGAAAATCCTATTTCATTTTGAATTTGGCCTTTAAAGTTGAACCTTTTCAATTAGCTCATCCCAAGTGGCCTTCCTTTTTAAAATATTTTTTATGTATTGGATGCTTATGGTGCATCTATTTATATCGTTCATCATTTGGAAAGGATGACAAACAATATGGGACAATTTTGGGAGAGAGAAACATTTTCATGTCCACACAACACTAGAACCTTTTAATTCACACAACATTATTTTTAAATAACTATGTAAGATATAAGTTATATTAAATAAATAAAGAGGTAGGTAAATATGTATGTAAATTAAGTTAAAATTGAAAATTAGTAATAATTAATGTCTACTTATTTAGTCATAATTAATAATTACAACCATATTATAAATCCTTTAATTATATAAAATATCAAGATACTTATAATGTACCATATTGTAGATTGATAATTACAACCAAATTATAACTAATTTTTACAAATTTGACCTAATTCATTATATATTATCAACAATGTATTTGTAATAATTAACTATTTAATTGCACATTCATTAGTGTATTTTAAATAGATAATTAGTTAACCAATTAGTAATTTATCATAGGTATATAAATGGCCTACCACAGCCTATATAAATAAATTACCTAGAGGCTATAGGTAAATAGGTGGAATATAAGTAAGGTATGTATAAATAAATATACATACATATAAACTAATTATATTTAAGTTATTTAACCACATAATTACATTACATAAGTTAAATAGGTGGTTAATTTAACATAAAAAATAATAATTATGGCAAAACTATGATTAATAAAATAATGTTTAAACCAACCATAACTAGTGGTGAATTAATGATTATTGAACCAATAGTGGCTAAATCAACCAAAAAATAGAAGTAATTATGGAAAAATAACCATGACTAAATTAATTATGGTTCAATTAACCATATCTAAATAAATACGGTGAAATTAACCGTGAATAAAATAAATAAGGCCAAGTTAACCAATTAATAAATATGGTTAAACAAACCACGAGTAAAGTAAATATGACCAAACTAACCAATGAATAAATATTTTATGACTAAATTAGAAATGATTGAACTAATCATGAGTAAAATAAATATGGCCAAATTAACTAAAGAATAAATAATTTATGGTTAAACCAACTGTGGTTAAACTAACCATGAATAAAGTTAATATGGTTAAACTAAACAATGAATAAATATTTTATGGCTAAACCAATTATGCATAATTTAATTATGGCGAAAATAAAGATGAACGAAATAATTATGGCTAAAATCAAAATGGTTAAAATATTTATTGCAAATTTAACCATGGCTAAATTATAAATGGTTAAACTAACCATGAGTAAATAAATTTGGCTAAAATAGCCACTAATAAAATTAATATGGCTAAAATAAACATGAATGAAACAATTATGACAAAATTAACCATAGTTAAATCAGAAATGGTTAAACTAACCATGAATAAATAAATTTTGCTGAATTGACCATTAATAAAGTTAATATGGCTAAAATAATTAATGAATAAATATTTTATGGCAAAACCAACTATGCAAAAATTAAGTATGGTTAAAATAAACATGAATGAAATAATTATGGCTAAAATAAAAATGAACTAGAAATGGCTAAACTAATCATGAATAAATAAATTTGGTTAAACAAATCATTAATAAAATTATTACGGCTAAAATCAAAATGATTAAAATAATTATGCAAAAATTAAACATGGTTAAATTAGAAATATTTAAACTAAAAAGGATTAATAAATTTGGTTAAAATAATGATTAATGGAATAAATATGGCTTAAATTACTAATGAAAAAGTATTTTATGGAAAAAATAATAATGTAAAAATTAATTATGACTACAATAAACATGAATGAAATAATTATGGCAAACCCAACAATGGTGAAATTAAAATTTTAGTTTTAAATTAATTTTAGGTCTATTGATCATGGTTAAATTTATTAGGGTAAAATAATAATATGTTAAAAAAAATGTAGCTAATTTAATTATGCTTATAATAACCATGGTTAAATTCGTTATGGCAAAACCAACGATGGCCCAAGTAGTAATGGTTAAATTAATTATGCTAAAATAATTATCATGGTTAAATTTACTAAAACTAAACCAAACTTTGTGAAATTGACCATGGTTAGATTAATTATGGTTAATTTAAATTTTAATTATTTTTTTCATAGATAATTGAGCCATAACTAATTTCAATATAGTCAATTTAACCATAGTTAGATAAATCACATACATAATTAATTTGTTCATTATTCATTTAGTTATGATTAACAAACTTTTACATTTTCCAAATTTTTTTTAATTGGTCAAACATAGTCAAAATGTTAAATGTAGCCCCAAGATACCCAACTAATATTAAAATTTGTAATTGGCACTTTTGACTAAGCCATTGGCCACATTGATTAGGCTTACTTAGTTGGCTTTATTGATTGAATATAATGAGTGTCCTTATTGACTAGGGCACTTGCCAATTTGATTATATTGGGTGGTTTTATTTATTAAACCACTAACCAATTTGACTAGGTGGTATTTTAAAGTCTAATTTGATTATATGTCCAATTTGACTAATTGACAAATTGGTCATTCTAGTCAAATTGATTAGTAAAAAAATACCCATTGTCATTCAAGCCCTTGGCCTTTAGTCAAAAATATGTGTCCTCTAATAAAAAAGACCCATTTAGTCACCTTGGTTAGTTTGAAAAAATAAGAATTCTAGTAGTGCACGGGGCACCTTTCAAAGTTTAAGAAGATGGCTTGATTATATTGCTTAAGGCTCTTGTTTAATTCTTTGATATTGGTTTCATTAACCACCTCCCATGTAACTCCATGGAATGGCATTAAAAACCCATTGTTCACATGGGGGATGTTTTTTTTTTTGCTCTATACCAAAAAATGTTCTCTAATTTTGGGCTTAAACATTTTTTCCATGCTATTATGACCTTCATTTAACAATTGGAGTTACATGGTATTTCCCCTCAATAAATCCTTTATAGACTTTGGCATACCTTTTAACCTTGCAAGGTGTCTATTATCATATCTAGCTCACCATCAACTTGTCTTTCAATTTGCTCATAGTTAGAATACATGGACATTGCTTCTAGTTGCCAAGTTTGCCACAATGGCATCATTACAACTTTTCAACATTGTTTCATCATGTTCCCCAAGGTTAGGTTTGTTTCGGAAGTTTTCTTTAGAATTTGGATTAAATGAAAAACTCCTAAAAATATTTTTGTTTTTTTATATTTATATTTTTGGTCTTTCATTTTATTTAATGAAATTAAAGGCGATGATGATAATATTCCAATTCATAAATTGTAGGTTAGTTGTTTTTATTAATCCTAGGCACTCATTAAGTTTTTTCCTACAACTTTATCTTATATTTCTTGTGAGTTGAAAGATGTTGCCTTTGCTTCAATGGGCATTATTTTGACATTAAGATCTTTCACCAAACTTGAACCTCCATTGTTGAATTGGCATGCCCAATTGGCAAGTCATTAATAAACATAAATGATATAGGGATCCTTGTAAGTAGACTATCATCGGCCTTTCTTTTAGATCTAATTAGGTGTTGATTTTGACAAGGGGGATGATATAATCACATGGTGTTTTTTGAATTGCCATTTTCCCACTAGATTTTGATTAATTTGTGATGGGGTTGTTGCCTCCATTCCTCCAAGGTTTCTTTGTGATTAAAGGTGGGGATTACATCAAAGTGAAAAAAATCTAAAGGGAGTTGGCAATCCCAAAATTCCAAAAATACCAAATTATGAGTCTTGCAATTTTGCAAGTTCACTTGACTCCTATATGACAACTCTAATTCAAAAGATTTTACAAGAAAAGTTATGGCCCTTGAAGAGGACTTTCCATTGTTACGTTCCATGGAAAGTCCATTGTACAATTTAGACTTATTGTACACTCCATGGAAATTTGGGACATTGTGGGGCTCCAACCTCCAAAGTGAAAATCCATTTGGGAGTGTTAGATTCATTCATCTCCAAGACTTATGAATGTGTTTTTGAAAATTGGGACACTCCCTTGACCCATTCCCCTAATCATGCCTTAACATTGGTCATGAATCCAAAGCTAGAGTTGCGACAATCTCAATGTTTAGGTCTTGACCATCCTTCTAAAAGGTTTTCATTTGTATCATTGTCACTCTGCACCATATTCTATGCCAAAATATTTACTAACATAAACATGGCATTAAGGTGTATTGAGTATGTATTTGAATATGTTATGGGTCCTATGATTATGTTTGTTATATCATTTTAAAAGTTCATTTAAAAATGAAATGCTGACATTTTGTTGGATTATGTCAATCTTTTATATGAGTTATTCAACAAGTATTATAGATTAATGAAATGTGTCCCTTCCAAGTATTTCAATCCATAATTATTGCAATTCATAATCATATGAAGTTTATCATTACCCTTGTAAAAACTACCAATGAGACATCAAAAAATGGATCGTTTAGTGTATAGTCACTTACGTTACCTTGTGTCATATTGATTGGGTTTTAATATGATGAATAACGCATTAGAGTTGCAAGAATCTTTGTTTGCATAGTCCACTCATCCTTGGATTTGGTTCTAATTTAACAACCTCATGTTGAATATTTAATTGAATGAAAAGTGCATTCATTTTTTTAAAACTTGAAAGTCCTTAGGTGTGGTATCAAAGAATGGACCCCAACAATCGGTCCTTGGTGACCTTATTTGAAGTTGAACATGTCATTGGTGATGAACTTAAAGTTTTATACAAGGATAATTACAAAGGTAACAATTTTTAAAATTATAATATGATCTATAGACATTAACATTAATCATTATCATTGGTTGCAATGTTTTATCAATTAACTAAACTTTTAACTGTAGCTTGCAAATTACTTGTTTGGACTCTTCATCACATCTTTGATTTTTTACAATTATAATCACCTTGTTACATTATGGTTTAGAAAGGAAATGTGGTTACATTTTCTTCTAGGATTCTTTGCGAAACATTTATGTAATCCATTTTTATGTCTACAAACTACTTGAAATTTCTATCTATATGCATTTAAAAATAATATTGGTAAAAGCTAATTTCTTATGGGAATATATTATCTGATTTTTATTACGTTATTAAAAAACTTTATTGATTTAAAATATATGATCTTACTAAACTAACTTTATTTGTTTAAATACTAATTCTACAAAGACTATGACCCCTAATAATTGTAGCATGTTGAAAAACACAATGTTTTAAAGGATAATTTGAAATATTGAAAAAAAACTAACAACACTTTAATGGTTAATAATTCCTTCAAAGCTTCCAAACTTT
>Ga0116229_10009433_pt1 | contig 14882 bp, 13 predicted proteins | sample S1TSphgellanicum_3_FD_87313 | JGI IMG/M metagenome (GOLD analysis project Ga0116229, IMG submission 87313) | Host-associated microbial communities from peat moss isolated from Minnesota, USA - S1T2_Fc - Sphagnum magellanicum MG | ecosystem: Host-associated > Plants > Peat moss > Unclassified... | reverse complement strand
TGGCAAACGCACCAAGAGGCACACGCTCGACAGCCGCCACCACAAAATGCGCCAGATCGTCCTCAGGCAACCAAGCCTTCAGATCAGGCGGAAGTAGAAACGCTTGCTCGCGATTGAATGGCACATAGTTCAACATGCCCCGATTCTAGCCAACCGCCCACAATTTGGGTACCCCAATCCGACAGGCTGCTAGGGCCGGGTCAGTTCTTGGTGGAACTCAACAGCTATATGGTGCTAGATCAGGTCGGGCAAGTGCCGCGCACCGTGCACTGCGCGCACGATCTCAACGCCTTCGGGGATGATGCGATATAGGATCAAATAGCGCCCGACGACCATATACCGAAGCTCGGGGGCAAGATCGGGCCGCGCCGGGCCAAGTTCGGGAAACGTGGCGAGGTGCTGGCAAACTTCGTCGATTCTATCGAGCAAAGAGTCAGCGGCTTTTTCATTGTCGCGTGCGATATTTACCCAAATGTCGATCAGATCATCTTCGGCGAGTTCTGTGCGTATGAGGCGCGGCAAGGTTTCTTCACCCAAGGGCAGGGGGGACGGGATCGGCAGCCAATCGGCGGCGCGCTTCCTGTTTGATGTCCTCGATGCCGCTGAACCGGCCGGGGCCGCTTGCCAAACCATCGGCCCATAGGCGGCGCAGCTCATCCTGTTCCTGGAGTTTCAGCGCCCGGCGGTGTTTCCACTCGCGAAGTGCCTCGCGAATAACTTCGCTCCCGGACGCATATTCGCCGCTCGCAACGGCTTGCTGCACCAGCGCGGTCATTTCCGGTGTTAGGGCGACGCTGACTTTCGCCACTTTTGAGATACTCGACATCCAAAGTGCTCCTCTAGACACCTAGAGTAGCATAACTTACTACCAAAGTCAAGATAACGCCCGCCGGCCGGGATGAAGCCCTTCCTTAAGCAGCGTTTTTTTGTTCGATTGAAAGAGACCGTTTTTTCGCCCCGACCTGTCAATTCCGGGGGCGAAGGCGCGCAGACGGGTCAAGGGAAGCGCGGAGCAACCCTGAGCCACGCGGAGCACCGCCAGCCGTGAAATTCATGGTAAGCCTCGCTGCTGGTGCGGTGTGAGCATGCCGAGGATTGCGAGCACTGGACCTTGACGCGGCGAGCACCGTAGCCACGCTCGGACAGGAGAGGGTAAGTTGAAGATTCGCGGTAGGGACGCCCATTACTGAGCGCCCCCCGCACAGATCCGTGCGAGCGGGATTCCCGCACACGGCTCCCACTTGCGACTCGGCGGCGTCAATCGGATACGAAGAACAGGCTATTTAGCGTCAGCCAGTTCCCTCCGCTCGCCCGCCGACCGGGCGTCCGCGTATGCGTTCGCAATACCGGACTCGGTTAGGTTCAGGGGCATTTGCTTGTTACGCGGTTCACCGGGCTTCACCGTGCTTCACTGGGGCTTCACTGGGGCTTCACAGACGCCGGGACGCACGGGCATAAGGTGAAACGTTGGGACTCGGTAATCCCCCTGGGTCTTCATATACAAGAGGCAAATGGAAGGGGCGTCAACTTGGCCAATCGACCTAGAATTTGCTGTATTTTCAAATATTTACCGCACACGCTGGGACAGCGCGGGCCACACGGGGACGACGCGCCAGCGAAAGATTGGGAGAGGTCCGGATGGTAGCGGCGGACGGATTTGAACCGCCGACCAAGGGATTATGATTCCCCTGCTCTACCGCTGAGCTACGCCGCCATCCGCCGGGCGCGGGTTATCCGCCGCCGGAGCCCGCAACGTCAAGGTCATCGTCACCAGGTCTGCAACCCCTTGACAATCCAGCGCCTGAGGGAGAATTCTGGCGCAGAGCGTGGCCGCGCGCTTGACCTTCTTCGGTCCGCCCCAGCCGGACCGCCCGCCGAAGGCGAAGGGGAGCGTATCCTCGACGGTCGCCGATTGTTCGGCAGCCCGCCCTCGTGCGGGGACGCTGGGGGTCTCCGCCGCGAGGGCCAGAGGCGCCGAATGACGGCTGACAAGGATTTCAAACGCCTGGTGCGTGCCAAGGCCCGGCTTTCCGGTCAGTCCTACTCTGCCGTCCAACGGCGTCTCCGCAATCACGGCGAACAGCCGTCAAACGAACACGGCGAACAGCCGTCAACGGAGATCCAACCCATGAACATCGTACGAACCATCCCCGATATCCGCTCGCTCGACATGCCCGCCAGCCGCGCCTTCTACGAGGGGCTACTTGGCTTCAAGGTGGTGATGGATCAGGCCGGCATGCTCATGTTCGCATCCGCCACGCAGCCCAAACAACAAGTTACGATCAACGCCGACGCCGCCGGTGCCATACCGCTGCCGCCCGGCTTCGCGGTGGACGTCGGCTACCCCGAAAGCGTCTCCGAAATCCATGCGCAAGCGGTGGCAAACGGGTGCATCATCATCGAGCCTTTGGCCGATACGCCAATCGGCATGCGGCGTTTCTCGCTGCTCGATCCGAACGGGGCGCGGGTGACAATTGTTGCGCATCTGGATGCGGCTTATCAACCACAAAGATAACAAGGAAGCATTTCCTTTTTGAAAAGGAGAAACAAAAAAACTTTTGACTTACAGTAGATCCAGGATCTTGCGGACCGTATTCTCTTCGCTGCCACTGACCTGCACGATCATGGGGTTTTCCTCGGGCGCTGGTTCCTCCAGCGTTTCGAGCTGGCTGTCGAGCATCGTGGCAGGCATGAAGTGGCCGGCTCGTTTTGCCAAGTGGTGATGCAGCGTGGCTAAATCGGCGCGCAGATAGAGAATGCGAACCGCGGGGCGACCGGCCAACAGCATGTCGCGATAACTTCGTTTCAATGCGGAGCAGGTAATAATGCCAGGCTCGCCCGCCGCAAGCCGTGCATCGATCCAGCCCTTCACCGCCGCCAGCCAAGGCGCGCGATCCGCATCGGTCAACGCAACGTTACCGATCATCTTTTGGATATTCGCCGCCGGATGCAGTTCGTCACCCTCCTGATACGCCCAATGAAGATGCGCATTCAGCGCCGCCGCGATCGTAGACTTGCCCACCCCCGAAACGCCCATGACAATAAGTATCAAAATGGTTCGCCTTAAAGAGCAAAAGTTTTCTTTTTATCAAAAAAGAACTTCTTCCTTAACCTTCCGCCGCCGAAACTCCACATATTGCCAAGCCAAAAGAATGGGCACCCCCAAAGCCACATCCCGTCCCCGCCGCAGCAACGAAACGCCAAGGCACAGCGCCGCCGGCTGGCCGAACAATGCGCCGACCACCGTGTAGGCCGCCTCCTGCACCCCCGCATACCCCGGCACCAGAATAGCGGTTGCCAGCACCGCGTGCAGCAGCGCCTCGATGCCCAGCGCGGCCAGGAAACCGATGTGCGCGCCGAGCAGACGAAAGGCGATCCAGCTTGCCACGCCGGTGCCGAACCAGCCCATCAGGTGCAGGCCGGCGCTCAGCGCCACCCGCCATGGCGCGGCATAGATGGCGCTCAGCGCGTCCTGCACCGCGGCACCTTGGCGGGCGACGGCGCCTGCTTCCTGGTCGCGCCCCCACGACGCGAGCAGCCGCTGGCTCAGCCGCGTGAGGGGTGAGGCGCCGCGCCGCTGCATCCAGATGAACGCCGCGCCGGCGGCCGCCGCCATGACCAGGCCGATGCTGACCGTCAGCATGATCGAGGCGCCATGCGCGCCCCCGGCGCCACGCGCGGCCAGGATCAGCACCCCGATCAGCACGAGCGCAATCTGCGCCAGGAACTCCGCCGTCAGGTCCACCACGGTGGACGCGGTGGCGACCGGCCAGGAGACGCCGTGCAGCGTGACGGCGCGCGCGCCGAGCACGAATCCCGCCACCAGGGAGAACGGAAGCAGGCCGCCGGCGGCGTCGCGCACCATGCGGCCCCATACGATCACCCACAGCCGCCAGGCGCGATCCGGCGGACGCAGCACGAACCAGCACAGGCCCAGCACGGCGAACAGCACCATCTGCCAGCCGCACACCGCGGCGAAGCCCAGCGGCCCCGCCGCAAGCAGGGCGCGGTAAATGCGGCCGAACCCGAACCATCCGATCAGCCCGGTCGCGAGCGACAGGCCCGCCAGCCCGAGCAGGAGCGATAACGCCTTCAGTCGCCGCCGATCGATGGTCTCCTCCTGCCCATTGCGTTGCCGCGGCTCCCGATACAGCAGCGTCTAACCCGCGCGCGTGGTCACGGCTACCAACGCCCCCGGGCGGCTGTTGTTGTCGGCGCTTGTTGTCCGCCCTTGCTGTCCGCGTGGGGCGCACTTTAATCTTCGGATGAACATCGAGGATCGCGCCGCAACGATGTCATTGCCCCTCGATGATATCCCGCCAACCGCAACCGCCCGGCACGGCTTCTGGTCGCTTGTGGGGCGCCATCCGCTGATCCGCCTGGGTCCAGGGCTGATCACCGGGGTTGCGGACGACGACCCCAGCGGCATCGCTACCTACTCGGCCGCCGGCGCGCAGTTCGGCCTGAACATGCTGTGGACCATGCCGCTGTGCTATCCGCTGATGTCGGCGGTGCAATCGATGTGCGCCCGCATCGGCCGGGTGACCGGCCGGGGCCTCGCCGCCAACATCAAGGCATGCTTTCCGCCGATCGTTCTGAAAGCGGTGGTGGTGCTGCTGCTGATTGCCAATACGCTGAACATCGCCGCCGACGTCGCCGCGATGGGCGAAGTGGGTGAGCTGGTGAGCAGCATCGACCGGCATTTGATGACGGCTTTCTTTGTGTTCCTGACGGTTCTGTTGCAAATATTCGTGCCGTATCACCGCTATGTAACGTATTTAAAATGGCTCGCCGTGTCGTTGCTTTCCTACGCCGCGGTGCTGTTCATGGTGCATGTGCCATGGGGCGAGGTGGCATTCCGCACGGTATGGCCGCGCTTCGCACCCAATGCTGACGCCGCTTCCATGGTGGTGGGCGTGTTCGGCACCACGATCAGCCCCTATCTGTTTTTCTGGCAGGCGTCCGAAGAGGTCGAGGACATGGACGGCCAGAAGGGCGAGGTGCCGCTGGTGCAAAATGCGGACGATGCGGCGGCGGAATTGCGGCGCATCAAGTGGGACACCTGGACCGGCATGTTCTATTCCGACATCAGCGCATATTTCATCATATTGGCCACCGCGGTGACGTTGCATGTCGCCGGCGTTACCAGCATCGATACGGCGGCGCAGGCCGCCAGCGCGTTGCGGCCGATTGCCGGGCATTTCGCATTCTTGTTGTTTGCGCTGGGGATTATCGGCGTGGGACTGATCGGGGTGCCGGTGCTGGCGGGGTCCGGCGCGTATGCGCTCGCCGAGGCCGCCGGCTGGCCATTTGGGTTGGAGCGGCCCCTGGGCGCGGCGCCAGCGTTCTACGCCGTCATCGCCGTCAGTGTGCTGGCGGGGCTCGGCATACAATATTCGCCGATCAGTCCGATGAAGGCGCTGTTCTGGAGCGCGGTGATCAACGGCGTGGTCGCGGTGCCGCTGCTGGTGGTGATCATTCTGCTGGCATCAAGGAAGTCGGTAATGGGCAACTTCACCGCGAGCCGGTCGTTGGTGGTATTGGGCTGGATCACCACGGCAATAATGGGCGCGGCGGCGCTTCGAATGCTGCTATAAGCAAAAGTGCAGTGTGGAATAAGCTTGTTTGGTTTCGAATGAAAAACACCCTTGCGCCGACGAGGCCTTAGGGCGCAATGCGCCTTTGCATTGCACCATCCGCGCGACACCGACGCGATTTTTTAGGTTTGGCCGTCGTCGTTGTGGTCAAGTTCCTTTCTGTCACCCGAATGCGCCGCACACCCTGGACAATGACGGGAAAAACCCATGCCAACTGACGGCACGAAATTGGCTTGGCGCCATGCTAATCCCTTCCCTCCTCAATGGACCGTAGCGACGATGGTCAAGACAAAGGCAGGGTTTCCGCCTTCCAGTTATTTTCGGCCCGAGAGCGCACGCTGAAAGAAGCGATGAAACCACAGGTGAACATGGATGAACACGGATAACGCAGGATGCGCTGAAATAAGGCGTTGATCTCTTCCTATCTGTATTTATTCGTATTGATCTCCGGTTCCAAACTCTTCTTTTTTTACGTAATGATTCCACGATTTGCCTCTGCAACTGCGTTTGAGTGAAGAGCGTTTCGTCGGTAGTCCGGTCAGGAGGTGAAGAACCACAACGAAAACTCGGCAAACGCATCCCGCACCCGGTCGCTGCGCGTCTTGCCCAGGGCGTTGATGTACGCGAATGGCAAACCGGTTGAAATAGAGCCCACGGGCGCGAATTGGTAGCGGCCGGGGCGGAACGCCAGATACGCGTAATCGAAATCAAATCCCGCATGTGCCAGGATGCGCGGGCAAATGACGCCAGGCTGGAGGCAGAGATCCTCCAGCCGCACCAGCAGCGCACGCTGATCGTTCGCCATGCGCAGGCGTTCGAACTGCGCGTAATGCAGCCGCATATAGCCAATCTTGTCCGGCGCATAGGCTTCGAACCAGCGATCGAAATCCTCCGCGCCGGACGCCCTGAAGTCGGAATAGACGGTGCTGCGGGGGTCCTTGAACGTGACGATAAAGGGCACCGGCGTTTTGCCCATGCAGTCGTCGAGTGTTGCAAGATAGCGCGGCGTCTTGTCGAAAATGATTGCGGTGCCCGGACGCATCACCGTGGAAGACGCGAGCAGCTTTGTGTAGAAGGCGGCGAAATCATCGGTATCGCAGCACTGGGCCAACGCGTCCTGTGTCAGGCCCCAGTTCCAGAGCATGTTGTCGCTAAACGGCTGGATTGCCAGGAAGTCGCGCGGTGTCCCACCAAGCAGCACGCCGATTTCAAACCCTGCATCCACACGAGGCACTTGGCGGAACAATTCCGACACCAACGTCGTGCCGCTACGCTCAAGTCCACAAACAACGAATCCAAGCATAAACCCCCGCCCAAAACAAAAGTTTTTGTTTCTTTTTTCAAAAAAGAAGTACTTCCTACTTTTCTTTTAAGGGGTTAGCTCCAGCCGCCATTTTGCCTTTCCCGGCAAAAGCGGCGTCGGTGTGCCCTTAACCCAAGCGCCCTCGCCCGCCCCGTAATAAGGCGTCAGCGGATTATCGCTTTGCCCTACAGGCATGTGGAAAATCGCACGGTCTTCATGACCGGGGCTGACCACCAGGCGCTCGGACGCGCCGAAGCCCGGGATTGCAACGCGCGGAACGATCGTATCGCCGGCCACAGCCACGTCCGGCGGGTCGGTCAGCCAGCCGAGCGGCGGCAGCGCGCGGGCCAGCGGGTGCTGTATTCCAACATGGTTGCGTATGCCCCAATTATAGTCGGCAAGGCCGCCGCTCTGCGCCGCCGCGGCGGTCGCCACGGCGTCCGCCGCGGCGCCAATCAGCGCGTCCCATGACGCGAACGGTTTGGGAACGAGCCACGCCGGACGGGCTGCAAGTAGCCGCAACGAGGGATTGTCGGGCTGGCGTCCGACGGGCACTGGCCCGCCGGACGCGCTCGCAAGGCGGCTATCGAGTCCGCCATAGATGTGGCGGATCGTTACGTCCCGGAAATCGCGCACCAGCCGGTAGCCGACCGCGCCCGGTTCGGCCCTGCCGCCCCACGACGCGACATAGGGCGCCATGGCGGCGATTTTCGGATCGTCCTTGTGCGCCGCGATCGTGGCGCTCAGAAGGGTCTGCCACGGGTCCAGAACATGCGCCCGATCGTCTGTCGCAATGGCAAGCATGTCGGTCTCGGCGAATTTATCGCGCGCGAACAGATCGTCGTGGATCGCGCGGGCGCGATTGGGGCCGGCGTAAAATCCGTCGCCGAGCAGCGCCAATCCGGTGCCCCCCAGCGTGCGCGCGTTGGCAGACCACAGCCGCCCATCCGCAGGATCGACGATTTCGGGGATCTCCGCGGCCGGCAAATAGCCGTTCCAGGCGTGCGCGCCATCGGCCCACGAATGCGGCAATTCATCGTTCAAGCCCACGCGGCGGGGAATTTGGCCGATGACCGTCCAACCGATATGGCCTTCGCTGTCGCCGACGACGAAATTCTGGTCCGGCATGCCGGCGGTATGCGCAACGTTCAGCGCGTCGCGCACCGAGCGCGCGCTTTCCAGCCCCAGCGAGCCGGCCAAATTCACTGCGTCCGGATCGTGTGCAATCCAGCGCCAGACAACCTTATGGCCGTTATCGTCCTGATCCGTGACGGGCCCCCAAATCGTGTCCTGCACGGCCAGATCCTCGCAGCCGCCGTGCGCCGCGCAGATTTTTTCCACATTCGTTTCGAACGGCTTGACGCCGCCAGGGGTTTTGTAATGCGCCGGATCGCCCGGCGGGGTTTCGATAATGACGGCGTCGCCGGTTTCGATGTAGCTGTCGGTAAAGGCCCAGGCAATGTGGGTGTTGCTGCCGACGACCACGAACGGCACGCCGGGCAAGGTCACGCCGATCATGTCGAAACCATTCGGCATGCGCAGGCGGGCGCGAAACCATATTTCCGGCACCCCCAGCGCGAGGTGCATGTCGTTCTCGACGATGGCGGCACCGGTTTCGCTCAGCCGGCCGGCGACGGCGAAGTTGTTCGATCCTTTTTCGAGGGCGGGCGGCGTGGCATTCCCAGGTCCGCCTGATCCGCTATCTGGCGCCGCGGGAATTGGCGGTTCCGGCAAATGCGAGCCATCCAGCGGCGCGTCGGCCGGCGAGCCGCGCGGATACAGAAAACCCGCCAGCCCCGGCCCAAGAATGCGCTGTTCCGCATCCGCTTCGATCTGCGCCCGCGCGTCGCTGTCCTCGAGGTCGAAATACATCGCGTAAACCACAAGTGAGGTGTCCGCCTCGGTCCACGGCGCCGGCGTCACCCGCAGCACCGTGTATTCCCACGGCGCGTGCCCAAGCGCCGCCAGGCCGGCATTCACCCCTTCCTTATAGGCCGTCAGCAGGGCGCGATCCTGCGGCGACTGGCGGGCCAGGTTGGCTTCGGCACGCGCCCGAAACCGATGCAGCCGACGCGCGCGATCCACGTCGAGCGCCACCGGTCCAACGAGGGTGGACAATTCTCCGGCGCCGGCGCGGCGCAGCAGATCCATCTGAAAGAAGCGCTCCTGACCATGCAGAAAGCCGAGTGCCCGCGCGAGGTCCGGCCGGTTGGCAGCGGTGAGCGTCGGCACGCCGTCCGCGTCGCGGGTGATTTCCACCGGCGCCGCAAGGCCGGGCAGCGTGCGCGTGCCCGCCAACTCCGGCCGGCTGGCGGCTAGGACCCACCAGGCGTAGCCAAGTGCGCCGGCAACCGGGACGACGACGATAAAAGCGACGACTAGGAGAGTTCGCCTGATAATTAACCGCATACAGTCTGACTCACGTTGAAGAAGTGAAATATTAAGGAAGCAGTTCTTTTTTGAAAAAAAGAACCAAAAAACTTTTGCTTTGTTTGGGGCTATTACGCCCTCGCGCGTCCGGCTGCCATGACGATGCCGACTGCGCCCAGGATCAGCCCTGTCGCGACCACATCTCGCGTGGTGAGCGCCTCGCCCGCCAGCATCGCGCCCAACGCAAGCGCCACCACGGGGTTGACATAGGTGTAAGTGGACAGCCGCGCCATGGGCCAAATCTGCACCAGCCAGGCGAATGCCGAAAAACCAACCAGCGACCCGACGGTCGCGAGGTAGAAAAAGCCCTCCGCCGACCGCGTCGAGACGTGGCTGAGCGAAAACCCGTGCCAGTTGCCGGCCAAGGTGCCCACCACCAGGCACGCCAGCCCACCGATCATCATCTGCAGCCCGCTCGCCAGCGCCACCGGGGCAACCGGCCAGCGCTGCGACGCCGCGCCGCCGAAACTCCAGGACACCACGCTGAACAGCACGGCGCCCAAGCCCAGCAGATCCAACCCGCGCGCGCCCGGATTGACCAGCACTACAACACCCGCGAACCCGGCGACCAGCCCCAGCCACGTCGCCGCAACCGGCGCCGCCGAAGCGCCCAGCGCCCACGCCGCGAGCGGCATCACCAGCGCCTGCAAGGCCCCCAGCACAGCCGCTTGCCCGCTGTCCACCCGCGTCTCGCCAAAGGCCAGCATCGCCTGCCCGCCAAGAAACAACAGCACCGCCGCCACCGATAGCGGCACCATGTTCCCCCCGCGCGGCAGCCGTGCCCCCCGCATGAGCGCAAAACCCGCCAGCACCGCCCCCGCCAGCACGGACCGGCCGCCGACCATCAGCAACGGCGGAATGGTCTCCACCGCCATGCGAATGGCGAGATACGTGGAGCCCCACACGAAACAGACCGCCAGATACGCAACAATCGGGCCGGTTTGCATCGATACCTCGAAGCGAAAGGAAGGCCAGGGGCCCTGCCCCTGGACCCCGTCACGCGAATGCGTGCTTCGCACGACGGGGACATGTCCCCGGATCCACTTTCGCCGAACTGACGAACGTGGCAAGAACAGAACCTGGGTCCGAGGAACTTTCCGGAGGATCGAGGTGTCCCACTCCGGCGGTCCTGAGTAAGGCCGCTAACTGGCCGATTAGCTCGACACCCGGCGGATCACTCTTGTTCTCCGGCGCATGGATGATAACCTTTTCAATGAGGGCCCGCGCCGCCTCCAGCGTTTCCGGCTGGCTGCGCTCGGCCAAAGCAGCGCTGAGGTTCTGGACGGTAGTTGCATAAATCTGCGACATGCCCGGGTGTAGGACCAAGGCTGGCTGGTCAATCAACCCCTTCGCTTCGCCAAGCTTGCCACGTTGAGCCTCAAGCTCCGCCAGCTTTGCCAGAATTGCCAAGCTGCTCCGCCCGTCGCTGATAGCGTCGATCAGGTTTGCGATCTTGCGGTCAAGCGCCACGCGGTCACGCTGTCGCCCCGCGGCCTGAGCTTTCGCCTCGACGACAAGCCGTTCCGGCGCGTCATTGAACGCTGCAGCGAACTCGGCCAGATGGTCCGGCTGCATCAACTTGCGGCGGAGCAAGTCCATCACATGCGCTTCCAAGCGGACCCGCCGAACGGTCTTTGTGTTTGCGCAGGAGCCGTGCCTTGCGGCGTTGCAGCCGAGATAGTCTCTCCCGAGTGCCAAAAAGGGCCGACCGCATGCCCCGCAAAACACCTTACCCGACAGAAGGTGTCGTGGCCGGCGGCGGTCCCAAAACGCACGCTCACCGCCGTCGGAACTGGTCTTTAGTGGCGCGGATTCTTGTTGCAGACGCTCCTGAACGCGCTGCCACAGGGGTTCGTCGACGATGCGAAGCTGCGGCATCTCCTTGGTGACGCGATCTTCCAATCGGGCGTCCCGTCTCAATACAACGCCGCTGGCTGGGTCCTTGATGTTGGTGCGTCGGCGCCAAACCAGGCGCCCAACGTAGAGCTCGTTGCGAAGTAGCCCATCGCAACGTCTGGAATGGCCAAGGAGTGTGGCACCATACCACATGCCGCCACTTGGCCCGGGGATGCCGTCTGCGTTGAGCGACTGGGCGATGCGCCGCGGGCTATAGCCAATTGCGTAGGCTTCGAAAACGCGGCGCACGATTGCCGCGCGATCGGGATCGATTGCGCGTAATCCTCGATCAAGTTCACCATCGTCCTTGAGCCTGCGCACGACCGTATAGCCGTAGGGGGCTGGACCGGCGCATCTCCCGGCTTGGATACGTCCCTCAAGCCCGCGTCTGGTCTTATCGGCGAGATCCTTCAGGTACAGGGCGCCCATTGTGCCTTTCAGGCCGATATGCAGCTCGGAGACGTCGCCCTCACTGACCGTGTGTATACGGGCCTTGTAAAACACGCACTGTTTAAAAAAGCTGGCCGTGTGCTCGAGGTCTCGCGAGAATCGGTCAAGGCTTTCCGCGAGCACGATGTCGATTGTGCCGCCCTGAAGGCCTGTTAGAAGCGCCTGATACCCAGGTCGCAGGTTTGTGGCACCTGATATTGCGGCATCCGTGAACGTCGCGACTAAGTGCCAGCCTTCGCGTTCGGCGCGGGCACGGCAAGTGCGAATTTGGTCCTCGATTGAACTGTCGCTTTGCAGGTCGGAGGAAAAGCGCGCGTAGATCGCGCATGACTTTCGTATGTATTGGTGGGCTACCTCAACCATCAGAATCTCCCGCTTCGCTCCATCTTCTAAAATTTCCATCGAAACCCGGCAAGGATCAAGCATTCGTCGCGAGTTCCGAGCCATTTTGCGCTCACCGCCAAACGCCCGAAACTCATAATGATAACAAAATCAAGTTATCCAATGCCGGATTTTATTCCGATGTAGACTTGAACTGCTGGTTTTCGATGCATATATGATACGGACGGGACATAATCGTCTTGCGGCCTTATGCATGCCATGGCGGCCGTTCGCCACGCCAGCGAACACTATTGCCCAACCATTGCACAAGTCCCGTCGTGTCGGCGACGAATCCTCCACACGAACTGGGGCTGCAAGACCTTAACACGGAGACACACATGACTGAACCTACCGAGCAGGCGCCAATGCGCGGAGCCGAGGCGGAACCTGGGCGCGTAACCGCGCTGTCCCCAATGCCGCAAGCGCGGCTGGACAAGAACTTCTATCACGCTGTGGATCATCTCCGCACCGCGGTTGAAGGTATGGACATAGTGATGTATGGACTGGATCTCGATCGGACCATGCTCGCTGAAAATAGTTCTGATGACGAAGTACGCCGCCGCTGGGCGGCCCATCTTGTCATTCTGAGGAACATTTTCAGGGATGTCGACCGTCGCGTCCAGCACCTGCACCGGGACGTGCAACAGCTCTTTGCTAACGATTAGTTCGCTTAACTTGAAAGACCCCCCACCCTCGCGTTGGGGGGTCTTTTTCGTTGCGTGAATTTGCAAGCGGCTCTTGGGTGGCATACCTCGCGCTATCCTGCGCGACCGGCTGAGTTATCTATGATTCGCGCGCGATCTGCCAAGGCTTTCGACCGGCGTAGCTGAACGATGCTAGCAAGTGTTAATGCGGCGGCGACTTGCCCAGCCCGGTTATAGCTGGCTTCGACAACGCCTTTAGAAATGCCCAGCACTGCAGCAGCCAGGCCGGGACAGTCAGAGGCACGCAGGGCACTCGTCGTCGCTATGGAGTGGCGACACCTGTGCGGTCCGAAACCGGTCCCAAATCGCTTCAGTGTCCTCTTATGGACAAGATGCTGGATGCTCTTGTGGGTTAACGGATGACCTCGAACACTGATCCATAATTCCTGGTGGCTGTTGTGCCCAAGCAGGATCGGGCGGACCTCGTTTAGATAACGATCAATGAACGAGGTCAGCTCCGTTGGTAGCACGAAGACGTCGCGCCTCTTCGTCTTCACCTGAGATGCGGTCAACTCGATACGATAACGGTTGCCTTCTCGCAGCAACTCGGTGCCAAATCGCAACAGCGCCATGGATCTCAAACGGCGAGCACGGCACGCCAACAGGGCGAGGATGAGGCCGTCGCGATAATCGCAAAGACCCGTCCGGTCCTCATCATCAACGTTCGCCTTAGTCATGATACCAATCGCCCATTTGAACACGATGCCAGAGTCAGGCACAATGAGTGACCGCTTGGCTTTCGGGAGCATTGCATAAATCGTGGGACCAAAGGGTTTCCGAATCCACCCAACCTCTTTGCCAGGCGCGAGGATTTTCATTGCTATTGTTAGTCCAGAAAACCTGGCGATGATCGTATAATCTGCATTCCCGTTCCTCTTGATGGATCGAAAATACTCGCGCAGCCTTTGCGGCGTCACGCGCTGCAACGGCTCCTGCTGCGGGTCCAACCATCCCATGCCGTCGAGAAAGTCTAGCCAAAATCGATAACTCTTGGCGGCGAGTTGCAGCGTCGCTGCGCTCAGGTCCGCGCCGTAACACGGATCGTCGAAGGGATCACCTGGTGTGCAGTTCCGGATCCAAAGGTCCTGGTCGTTCGCAGGCCAACGAGCGAACGCCCATCGACGGGCGACACTATGACGGCTCATTTCGATCGTCCTCCCGGCGACTTCGGCTTTGGCCGTTTTGGCGCGGTGGGCCGGGGCCGCGCAGCACCTGCCCGGTGGGTGCCGATGACCTCGTCCCACCGCTTGAGGGCCGCATCGTTTGCGTGGCCACAATACGCTCTTGTCGTGGTCGTAATATTTTTGTGACCGAGTAGTCGTCGCACCTCCTCGTAGCACCCTGGGTATGCCGACAGCATCATTTGGGCAGCAAAGTGACGAAATTGGTGCGGTGTGAGTACTACGCCCGCATGACGGCCTGTCGCCGACTTGATCGCGTCTCTCATCCCCTGCGGACTGATCGGTTTATCCGTCGTCCCCACGCCACAAAAAAGGTAGTGGCCACCTGGTGTCGCCACCAGTGGCCTGTAATCGCGCAGCCATTCGTCGATAAGCGAGGCAAGTTGGCGTGACACGGGAACGAGGATTGGCTCCGCGTTCTTCACCTCGGAACCGTCGATCTGCAGATGCGTAATCAGGCCACGCGGCGGATTAGCGCGCTGCAGGTGCTCATCCAAGCGCAGCCTAACAAGATTGTCGAGCCGAACCGGGATGTTCGTCAGGAAATCGATTGCAAGGGCGCGAAGCGCAAGGCTGAAGGCTTGCCGGGGTGACTGCTCACGCAGTCGGCGTGCGTGTTCCATCAGCGCGAGCGGGAGTTGAAGGAGCTTTGCCTCTGTGGCGGGGTCCAACGCACGCCGCATCGTGTTCTCATTCTTGCGGGTCATCCCCTGGTATCGCAGCCGGACCGTTTTGCTCCACTTACGAATCTTCTCGACGTCAGCATCGCTTAGACGCGTGTGGTATTTTGCGATAATTCGCAGCGCGTCCGCGACATGACCCGCGCCGGCTGTGGGTTTCTTGCCGGCACGCTCGAACAGGAAGCGCAGGATTGTCAGCGCTCGCTCGATTGGGGTGACAAGGCAGGACAGCGAAGTTATCTCGTCAATTGGCACGCCTG
>Ga0116229_10009430_pt1 | contig 14883 bp, 5 predicted proteins | sample S1TSphgellanicum_3_FD_87313 | JGI IMG/M metagenome (GOLD analysis project Ga0116229, IMG submission 87313) | Host-associated microbial communities from peat moss isolated from Minnesota, USA - S1T2_Fc - Sphagnum magellanicum MG | ecosystem: Host-associated > Plants > Peat moss > Unclassified... | reverse complement strand
GTAAAGAATGTTATGACAAGGTGCTAAATGAAGAATTTTAAAGAATTTTAATGTGCAAAATGAAGAATGTCATAACTATGTGTAGTCATATGGTTTATAAATGGGTTCCGAACTTTTAAAATACCTAAAAAATATGATTTCTTTTCACCAAATACCAATTGTTTTGGTATATTTGAACCCAAAATGGGTATAGTTTTGCCACATTTCATACGGTTTGAATGTTTGAAAATCTTAACACATAGAAAATTATGCAATATTAATGCTTAGATGGGAAGGTTAATGTAAATATTTAAAAATGTTCTAGCATTTTAAAATACCAAAAATATATCTATAGCTTTATGATTTTTGTGACATTCAAGCAAATTGTGACCCTTGTGTTGGATGTCACAACCACCTCAATTGTTTGATTGCATGCTCCTCAACTCAAAACATGTCCATCTTATGAAAATCACTTAATATATCATTGGCTTCATTTTGCATTTCCTCTTGTGTGCCTTTTGCCCAATCAATCATGTCAAAATTGTCTCCATGGATTATTAGGGTATGTAAGCATATACATGTTGTAAAAAACGTTTGGTAAATGATGCAATGGAATGTCAACCTTTTTGAGGATGATTTTCCACCTACTTTTGAGAATTCCAAAATGTCTTTTCAATAGCCATCCAAGTGTTGGATTGAATTGAATTCCAATATGTTTTATGTGAAATCATACTTCCTTTTTCACCTTACAAAGGCAAATAGAACCATGGTCATTTTGGATAGGCAACCTCTCCTATTAATTTGTTTGGTAGAAATGCTTCTCTCATTGTTTTTTTTCAAAATTTTCCTTTACAAAATAGCCCAATTTTGACCATCACCAACCCATCTAAAGTCACAATCCCAAAATTTACTTTTTGTATTAGCAACCCAACATTGTAACAATGTCAAATGAAACCTTTTGTGACAATAGTATCAAATTGGGTTTATAGAAGGAGCAAAAATGGGAATTTGATTATTATATCTATTGTTCCAATCACATAAAGAACACCTTGTAAAACTTCAAATTTTGTTGCCATAGCCTTTATGATTATTTTTGTAGGGTTTTTAAAAACTAAGGTTTTCAAAGGTTTTCAAATAATTGCACAAGATAAAGGAAAAAAATTTAAACATCCTTCTATATTCTTGCCTACAAACCTTAACCATGTATAGAAAGTTGGCAATTTTTCACAAATTTTGGTCAAATTAAGGCTATTGAAAATATTTAAAATTTTAAATTTTAGCACTTTAAACTTCTAATATAGCTTTTTGGCTATATAGAACCATAAAAGACATGCATGAATTTTCAATCATTGATATTATTCTTAGTAAGTACTCAAATTTAGTTAAATAATATCTCAACGAAGACAAATTTCAAGATTTTCACACCATGTCAAAGATATGTTATTTTTTAAATGGATTTTTTAATGTTATTGAAACAATGATTTTTATGAAGTCCATTAGTGAAAATGTGGTTGGGTGGACCCATAGCTTACAAGGACCTTAGAAAATGGTAAAACTGGTATATTAATTCATCAAATAATATTCATGGGTCCTTTTAAATTTTTTTTTTATAATTATAGGATTTTTTTTCTCATGTTTATACATTACATGCCAAAATATAGGGTTTTATTGGAATAAGAAAAATGTGTGAATTGCTATAAATTTGTCTTCCTAATTGTCATGGCCCTTTTTGGATTCTTGTTTTTGAACTTTGAAAATTCATAACTAAATTACACCTACTCATTTAATTACCCAATAAAAAATAAAATAAAAAATCATTTAAAATACTTTTGAAAATTATTCAGAGAAAAGAAACCCCAAAACTTGTTTCAAAAATGTTCTTAACCAAAAAATTCAAGGAATGTGGCCATTGTTAAATTCTTGAAACTTTTCATCATTGCAATGATTAAGAACATCAAAATTCAAAATATTTGTTTTCTCATTAAATATTTGAATTCCATACAACCTAGGTAATGTATTCATCAAGAAATTCTAATGAGAAACCATCTTTAAATGTTTCCTATATTTTCTTAAATTTCTATGGGTCAAGTAAAATAATGCATGACATTCCTTGTGGGCACCCCAATCATACTTTCACCCCATATCATATTGAAAAAAAATATTATGCTAGATTTGTGCACACATGTACAAAATAATGATTTGTAGGGTGGTTTAAACATAAATGAAAAAACATTGTTTAAAATCAATTGGTTGTTATTACCCAACTACCTAATCATCCCAATGTTCAAAAAAATACAAGGGAAATGATACCCAAACGGACTTATGGGGACTTCATTTATTTTTCATTTTTTGGTCTATTCAACCTTACATTCAATGAAGGCCATCAAGAAAGACATAAGACCTACTAGAAACCCTAGCAAGCAAGCTAGGTTAGAGTTGGACTTTGTTAGTGAGTGGTGTCACAATGATGCCTATAGGGTTGGAAGGGCACCATTTCTCAAGGTATCTCCTCCCTTATTGTATTTCATGTATTTTGATTAACAAAAAGAAATATTCCTTTGTCCCCACTTGGGATTCTTGACATAGAGGATCTACAAATATTAAACTAACACATATCATCCCAAAAGTTATGGTTGACATGATAAATAGACTATGATAATAACAAAGTAACTTGATGGTGCCTATAGATAGGGCCAAAGAAAGAAAGAATGTCAAAGTGGTTAGGAAAAAGTGTTGATAGGAGTGAATCCTCTTAAAAAAACTTGTCACTATCATCCTTTTTCTTGGCTAGAAAAGGTTGGATAATGGAGGCCTCCCTATGGTTTTTTCCTATTTAATAGTAACTTGATTGCATCTATGGTGCACATTGTAATTTGATAGAATTGTTACAATGAAGAGGAATGTTTTAATACACCTTTGAGTTGTCAAATATTTTAGCATAGGGTAAAGCATGGTGCAATGGACCAATTTTGGCACATGCAGTATCCATACACAAGTTTTGCAATCCTTTGTTGGACTTCTCACAATTCCAAGCCCAACGTTATATTCATTTTTCAAACAACATAACTTTTAAAATGATTCAATCACCTTGATGTATAGCTTATTTTTTTTCTTTGTATCTAAGGCTATTAGAATGGTTAATATCAATGTGAACTTCTATTTTCACCCCATTTATTTATTTATTTATTTCAATGGTAATTATGTATGGATAAGGAAATTGTTAGATGTTCATAGTGATTCGATTTTATTGAATGAGATCATTGGCTTCACACCATTCCTTATATGGATAATACAAACACATTGTTCGTAGATTTTTATTTTATTTTCTAATTTTTCATTTTTATGTGCATTATGAACTTTCTAAAATATTTAAATTATGAGCTCATATGTGACAAAAAAAATTTCTCAAGTATTTATTTTTGAATATGTCATATAAAATATGTTTCATCAATTGAAGTTTACATTTTTTTTTCTTTGAAAATAAAGTTCACATGATTTATTATAGGATAGGATAGGTCTATTGATTCGAGAGTCTAAATAATCCGTAATTTAAAAGTCTAAAATACTATGTAACCATTTTTAGTTGTAAAAATGCTTTATCCATTATATTACATACATAAACTACAAGCCATATTTGAGTCCAAATCATAAAATATTCAATACAATTACCATATAACTTTCAATCACATTTCATCACTTGTAAACAATGATTGTGATGTGACCGAACAACGAGTCACCGCACAATGGAGCTATATTGTTTCTGATCCTGATTTTTTTTGCAACCATCACTGGTTTGGCTGCGCATTACTCTCATTTACTGCACAAATGCATGGCGGTTACTTCTGAAGGATTAAAGAGGATCATCGCGCGTAAGGAAGACGGCACACAATTATGGTTAGAGGAGGTGCTGCAATTATGATTTGAGGCGGTGGAGAACGCATGGCGGCGGAGGAGCTAGCAACTCAGAGGCTAGGAGAAGAGTTGTGGAGTAGCAGATGGTAGTGTGCGAGGGGAGAACTGCAGAGGAGGTAGTAAGGTTTTGGAGAGACCATGTTGTTGGAGAGAACGAAGGCAGATTGTGAAAAACGTTCACAAAGAGGTGTAGATTGAGGAGTAGATCGGTTGTTTTGGAGGAAGATTGGACTTGTTACAGAATTTTTCCGCTGCGCCAGTAGCCAACCAAGTACTTGCAATTGGCATCAGGAAGCATAGTTTGAGGGAGTAATGGAGTGAGACTAGAAACCAGAGATAAATTGAAGTTGTTTTGCACGAGCTGCTAGGATCTGTGAGGAATGCTAGGAAGATGTACCTCAGTTGTTTGTGCATTTTGACGTTTTTGTACATATTCCCATCTTCAAAGTTTGCAGTACATGAGCTTCAGGTCAAGAAGAGTGCTGTTAGAGTCTTGCTGTTGCATTCTGTTGAGGACACAGGTCTATGATCTTGTTGAACATGTGCATGCCAAGGGTCACTGGTTGAAAGGGCCCTAGTCCTGTGAGTTGTCCGATTGATGGCAGATCGGCAGAGATCGAAGGCAATCTGAGTCTGTACACTCTGTGAATAAAATTCAAGTTCTGAGTTCCATGATTAGGGCAATAAATGTTTCAAGAATGCAAACTATGTATATTTGAAGATCTAGGTGTGCATGCAGATTGAATCTTGAACAAAATCTGAGAGGAAAGAAGATCAGGGGCCGCGATTCAGTTTCGGGACCTTAGAATTTGACCTCCTTGAGGATCTGTATCTTGCCGGGGTGTTCGATTAGAGTGTGCACCCTCCTTTTTGGTTACAGTGACATCCATTTTGGTTTGGTGCATCATGCTTTCAACCTATAATCTTGAAGGAACAAGAACGTTATTTCTCCTTTCTTCAATGATTTGATGATAAATAATGTGTGAAAAAAATTAATGAAAGGTGATGAATGTCCTTTGTATTATTTCACCTTGTTGGTGAAATTAATTGTCAAATTGATTACAAAATTGTGGCATTTATGAAAAAATGGCAACTTTTGACATGGTAATGGTACCTTAAAGATTGACATAATTGGGATATTAAGTGTCATGGGGAGGTTCTCTTTAATTTATCATGCTAATCTCTAACATGAGTAGTGGGGAATTATGTGTGAATTAGGTCATCAAAAAATTTACTAATATATTAACTTCTACAACTTCTTCAAATTTCACCCAATTAAAGATTTTAAATTTTTTTATTAATTATCTTGTTGATATGCATGTAATATGAATCTATGTTTCCAAATTATTATCTTTTAAATGAAATGACACTACAAATTGATATGTTTAGTTCAACTATAAAACATTGGATTGTTAGTCAATTGTATAATAATTTGGTTATCACATAACAATGTAATGAAGGCATCACTCTTCTTGAGGTTAAATTCAATCATCAAATACTTAACAAAATAGTTTTTTTTTTGAAATTTTTTGCCATTGTTAGTATATTAACTCCATTAGGGATAAGGCAATAATTGATTTACTTTTGTCATTTTATGATATTTTGAAATATTAAACTCGAAAATAAAACATGTTATTGACTTTGTTAACTTGCAATTTCTTGCCTAATATACAATATCAGCATAGCCAAATATAAACAAATTGCATATTCCAACATAACATAAATTATATTTTGTGCATCCAAGTGAACTTGTCATGGTGCATTCATAAATTCTAAATGGATGTATAGCTAGCTAGAGGTATGTGAGATAAATGACTTATTTGATTATCCTTTGGTGTTATGTTGGTTCCATTACAAAAGAAATCATATTAGAAAATAGTTTAAAATAATATGAATGAAGAATTTCCTTGGCTTGCAATGTACCACACTAGATTCTAATAATGTTGCTTGATCATACTTTTAGTGGCCCAATACGATTTCATGATTTGGAAAGAAAACAACATCAAGGAAAATCATTTCAAATGTTTATGGTTGTAATCACAATAACATGCCCCCTCCCCCCCCCTCCCCTCCCCTCCCCTTCCCTCAAGTGTAACCAATTCTTTTTAAAGTGTTTTGAAGTGGTAAACTAGGTTGTTGACAATGTGTGATTTGTTTCTCTAACAAGGTTTGAGATTTGACAAATTATAATATTATGATAAATTTCAAATGGTTACATAATGAAGATAGCTAGAGTACCTAAAAGCACTTGTTAAGGACTATGCGAAGTCTTCAAACACATATTAAACAACAAAAGTAGTGTAGAAAAAGACTAATCAACCAATTTTAGTTTGCTACATTAGCCCATCAAGAATCACTTTGGATTACAAATTCAAAACAAAGGACTTAAAGTGGGCATGGGTCATGTGAACATATGTACACTGTTGTAGTAGTTGTTATCTTCAAGATGGTATATTGTTAAACAATATCTATAGTAAAAAGAAAATCATTTACAAGAAGTAAAATTACATATTCTTCATCTGAAAATACAAGTTATAATTATGATCATTGCTCACCGTATGTTCTTTTCATGGTGGTATAGATCTTTCATATTCATGCATAAAAAGATATTTGGGCATATCCATGTTAAAATGATCCATTCCCAAATCCTTTTTGTCACTTTAAAAAACAATGAGTTAACTAATCAATATGATGTGGTGAAATTGGATTGATTATTTTTGAAAAATATTCATAAAGTCATGATTAATCAACATAAAACTTTTATGAACCAAATAGATGTTGTGTTATACTATAATTTAGATCCCAATGAAAGACATACCATATTCATGGAAAATTATATCAAATGACTAATGGGTGAATCCATGTTAAAAGGAGTAATTGCCAATTGCTTTGTGTTATATTATAAGTAGAGTAGTGTGTTAGCTAGTCAAAATCATGTAGGAACATTTGATTAGTTATTCAAATTTCAAGGATCATGATTTAGAAGTTGAAAATTTTATAGCCCTAAAGGATGAAACATTATACTATTATGTAAATATAAATTAAAAAAATCTCCATAAATATGTCATCTTCAAATCATTTTAAGTCATTTTAAGAGTCCATTAAGTAACAAAAGTAGTGTTTACATTAATTTTAAATTGCTTTAAATTTTTAGGTGTTTTATATATTCATTATATTCATTTCAAACCTTTTTAAAACATGTAAAATTAATCAAAGGTTACACATCCTAAGGCTCATTTTAACATGGACCCACCATAATACACTAAAATAAATTTGGAAAATAATGACTTGATTTACAATTGGGTTTTAGTCATAATAGACATAGGCTTTTTTTGTTTCATATAAATCATAAGTTGTATAAATTTTTGTGATTTCTTGCAATTATGTAAATATTATGTGGGAGTTATATATGCACAAAAAGCAAGAGGGAGCAAATGTGAAAGCACATTATAAGTTTAGTGATGATCCAATGAGAATGTGTTTCAAACACAAAACAAGAGTGAAGGTTGACTATAGAAATAAAGATATTAAAATTGTGTTTTTATCACATACATTGTGATTTTTGATGGAACAATTTTTTCATGAATCTTTTTTTGTTTAGGCACACAAATATTTATTTATCTTTCATTGTGGTTTGCATTACACGATAAGTGATGTTCATATCATTGTACATGACAAAGGTTATTAAAAGAAATAGAGGATAAAGAGGGGAAAAATTCTTGTCAATGTTCTTCCTATTTTTTTCCCTTTTAACTAAAAGAAATATTTTGATATGTGTTTTCATCATTTGATTAAGTTTTATGCATCACATCAGTAGTATATAGCACAAGCCATATAATATCAACCCATTTATATCTTTACAAGCATGTTCTAAGTGACATGGGTTCATTTTTCAAAAGAAACAAAAAAAACCTAAACATTTAAAACTTACCTAAATTTTGTCAAATTATGTAAACAAGATGAAACAAAAAGACAAAACAATTTGAAGATGCAATAATGAAAAAGAAAAATGATCACATAATGGTCAAAGAGGTATATTTTTGAATAATATTATCTTTGGAATCCACAAATTTGACATTTTTTTGTCTTTTAAAATTCAATTTTCAACAAAATTGAATAAGGGAACATGAATGATTATAACACATTACGTATGCAAAATGACATTTGATCACTATTATTAGATTGTGGACATAATATGAATAAATAAATAAAAATAACATTGTGTATATCTTGTGACAAAATCAATGGTTACTAACAATTAATTGGGATAATGGCATGTTTGATGATTCAAACATGCCATATCATAAATATATAAATATATAAACCTTTGCATGAAACTTCTATTGAATAAAAATGATCTTTCTATGTATTTGTGATTGAATAAGTTCAGGATTTTTTCGTTAATGTTTTTGGATATTCATTATTTCAATTTCAATTTGCAACATAATTAATTATATGGGTTGATGATCAATATTGTTCTCATAATTACAAATTCCATTTCTTGATGATAATCTTAATAAAATTATAATATAATATAATTAGTAATTTCCTATTATATATGAGTTTAAAAATATCCTTGTAACTTATGCAAACTTTTTAAATTGTTATTAAAATTGTAAATGATTATAGAAAATGAAAATGAAAACATATATAAAACAAGCACAACTTTGTGAGATTAAATGATTTTATGTCTTTTGAAGTCCATTTGGTGATCCTTATCCCTTATGCAAATATGACCTATTAGAAAAAAACAATCCATCTTGTTTACTGCACAATTTATCATACATGGATGTCATTTTTAGATTTAGATTTTATTTATTACCATATTACCTTCGGATCCTTTGACACCAAATATATTATTTGTAAAAATGCTAAAATTTAAAATTTTATTTTTTTCAAAAAAACGTTGTTATGAAAGAAAATACATACTCTTGTGGATTATTCAAGAGTATTTTATTCTTGACATGAAAATTTCAAATTTCATTAATTATTCTACAAAAATGTGTTGAAGTCACCTTTATACTACATTAATCAAAAGTCTTTAAACAATCTTGGAAATATTATGTATCGATGAAATCATGTGTGCTTTCTACATCCCATGAATATATTATACGGGTTATAACTTTCTATGAATGTGTGTTATTAAATGACTTATTGCCATAGAAGCTTTACAAGAGGGAAAAAGAAAACAAAGAGGACAACAGAAAAAGGGAAGAAGGAAAAAAAACTCATTTTGTTTGTGAGCAATACACCAATGCTTACAAATTGGGTGCAAATTGAGATGGGCATGATTTTTAAAACCATAAAAGTTTATCACAACTTGACTTCCAAGTAATGTTTCTAATTGTAAAATTTCCCATTTTTTATGTAGTTGAAACACGTTCAAAGTTGGGCTCTCGATTTCAAATTTTACATTATTCAAAGATTTAGTACTTTGGTTAAGTCAATTGCATGTTAACTCTAAATCATGTCTCTCAACCTATTATCACTATGTGTTACACTAAGGTTTTGAAAATCTTAAGATTCTTCATGCATTTGTTATTTACAAGTGCATGATTCACATTCAAGTGCATTTGCTTTTCACCTTTTCATTCATTAACTACATTTTTAAGCTTGATGGCCTATTAACTAAGACATATTTTATGGTTTGAAAGACAAATTCTAAATTATGTTTTTGACATACATGTCATAATTGCAAATTGCCTTAAAATGTCCTGAATTTAAACATTTTGTTTCATATGAAAGGAACATGTCTTCATGTATTAAATAAAATATTAAACCACATTTTTTATCCACGATATGTTTTTTAATGGATTTGATATTAATTGATTTTCATAATGTTCATAATTCCATTGGTAACACTAAATTTAACATAATAATAGATTTTGGTTTGTATTGAAAATAAAAATGACAAATAAATCAATATGAAATTTGATTATAATTATAATTTTAAAACTAAATTATTGACATTAATTTTAATAACTTTTTTTACGGTATTTTTAATTTAATGAAAATTTTAGTCAAAATTAAAAATAATAGAATATTTTTCAAATAAGTTCTTGTAATATTTTAGTGGACACCTTTTAATCAATATTGAAAACATATTTGAATCACCATTGAAAATGAAATATCCATTAGAACATTTTATTTTAGTTGACATGCTTACATTTTTTTTTTTTGATGTTATGTTTATGAAATTAATTAGATTGAATAAATTCATTCTAAACATCAAACTCATTAATATTAATGGGAAGTGGCATTTAACAATATTTGAATATCACCTCCACACATGATCTAAGGGTGAACATTCTATTTTGACCTTTTTAACAACCCTTTTTTTATAATGGGTAAACATTTTTTTATCCCTTCTAATTATGATCTCCTTTTGCATCAACAAAATATATTTCCCCATTCAACTTTGATTTCTTTTAGAATTAATGGAGATTCAACTGACCTAACATTTTCAAAATTTCTTGAACCTTTAAACCACTATAATTGTTGTGAGGCCAAGGTCTTGAAAGGAAATCCCAAGATGAGATGTCAACCTAACAAATGTTCCAAATCTAAACATCCCTAGGAAAAATTTAATTGGTGGTATGTCTTAGTTCGGGAATGACCAAACTTGGTCAATACAAAAAACACACCTAGACATCAACAAGGATGATAAAGATGGAAAACACCAAGAAAACAAGGATGTCAGCAAAGAATGTGCAAGCAATTAATCATGAGTCACACATGTCCCTTTAAACCATCACTTTTTCACAAAAATATTTCATTTTTAAAAATACTATTATATTAAGGTTTATACTAACAAAAGTTCCAAAAATAGGTAGGTAAGTAGGTGTTAAAATTTGCCAAAATAGATAGGTACGAATCTTTTTACATTATAAAAACATTGGTTATAACTATGTTAAAAAGTGGTTTGGATTTTTTTATTCATTAGATTGATTTCAAATGTTCAAGATATGTATATCAATATATTGAAAATAATATTGTATAAAAACAATTAGTTGTCTAACCTTTTTTATTATTTTAAAATGTCATATAGACAAAACTAATTAGTGATTTTAATTGCTTTGGTACATGTTAGCAAAATTGTACCAAAGAACAACAAAATGACAATAAACAATAGAAGGGTGTTCAAAAAGCACATTGAAAACATTATGGGCTCTAGGTTGGACATGAAAACTTTCTTCTTGAATAATAGGGTGGCACCAAGATGTTGAAAGTTGAAGGCAATGGGTATTATATTGTAGCACAACAAGCAGAACATAAGGGATATTGCAAGCAATAAGGTAAAAAGTATTTTACATTTAATATTTTATTCAAACTAAGGGCTTTTGAGAAACATGGTAGGAAGGATGTGGGGGATGTTGGAAAGACCTTGAAACGATTTTTAAAAAAGCAATTGAAGGGTGTCAAAAAAAACATCACATGATGTTAATGTTTCAATAGTTGAAAAATAAATTCATATTTTAGAATTAATGGAAGTGAAAATGATTTCTTGGACAATTTATATGGTCATGATGGATTATCAATGTTTAGTTTAATTACATTTTAAACAATTTGTTTAAGTAAAATTTAAATATATTAATATTTTGACCTTTTATATCAATTAATTGTCACTATAGTGCAAAGCAACACAAAGCCCAAGTTTTTGTTATATCATATATATATTGGATGAATAGAGGGGGGAGGGGGGGGGGGGGGGGGGAAGAGGGGGGATTTCCAACCCCAAACCCAAGAACAATGACAACATAAAATTGTTTTACTTAAAATTTTGAGATTATTTTAAACATAATACATGAATTTTGTAAAAATAAATAAATTATTGGTAATGTACCATTTGTAGTCATCCATTTAAAAATTTATCTTCCAAGGGAAATATTTAAGCATAAGCATGCATATATGTGTGTGTGTGTGTGTGTGTGTGTGTATGAATATTTTGGTTGTTTGTTATATATTTGTGATAATGACATATGTAAAAACATTTTCCCACATGAATGCTTAAGGTTTATTTAAATGCATAAACTTACATAAACATGTAATTTGTTGTTAATTTATGATCATTCAAGATTTTACATTGATAATATGTTAAACAACAACTTGTATAATATGTTCATGTTTATCTTTTTGTGAATTTTCGTATTGTGGTGAAAAAAAAATTCCAATCCACTTGCTTAACAATATTGAAAAGAAGCCTTAGAGTCTATGCTAATAGATATTTGTGTAAATCAATTATAATGTTTAACATTTACAAAATGTATAATTATATAAATATATCCATATACACATTGGTGGAATGCCATTGGATATAGGCTTAATTTATTTCACCATTAAATAAATTACACTCCTTTTTAAAGCCCTTTAATGAATGCATCCAATGAATAGGCCCCTAATGAATTTTCCAATGAGATAGATCATCCTCTAATAGTGAATTAATTTCACTTTTAAAGCTCAATAATGAACTAGGCTAATGAATTATACTCATAGTTCCTATTAATTAATGTCGGTAGATGGCCTACCTACTTACCTTTAAGTAAAATAATATGTAAGGTGATAGGTGCCTACTCTACCCTACCCTACCCTAGTAGGCCTACCTAACCTAACCTTTTAACCCACCTAGCTATTAATATTACATATGCTAAGTAGACTACTATGGTGAAAGTGAGACATGATATAATCCATATATTTTGGTATCATTTGACCCTTTTAAATTCACCACAAACATGCATTTTGAAAATGATTGTTTATTCACTAATGAAATATTGTGCCATTATTGAACTTAGGTAAAACCAAGTTGTGAAAAAAATTTAGTCAAAGTTTTTAAATATGCAGAAAATGAATTTCAAGTTGAAGAACTCAATGTGTAGGTTTTGGATTCTAATTCCATGGTGGTGAACATTGTGTCCTTCCTAGTTTTTGAATTTAACTATATCTTTCATTAATATGCCTTGTGCACACAAAGATTACATAACCAAACATTCCAAAGGTGTAAACACAAAAAAAAGATCCATGAGCACCAAGGCCAAAGTTCTATCCAAGGATTGCATTTTACAATATGACATTCTTGTGGGTACATTCATGATATAAGGAGCCAACATGACCAAGGTTGTTGTGCTTGGGAAAGATTGACTACTATTTGGAAAACCACATGGCATGCATTAAGTGGACATTCTTAATAAATTAATTTGGAGGGATGTGAATGAAACAAAATTCAAATTTTGTGACAAACTTCCCTGCATGAAGACATGATTATTTGTATCAGGTGTCTTTGTTCCTAGGTCAACGTTTGAACTAGAAATGAAACCAGTCATGGTCATCGTCAAGCAAACATTGAACACAAACTTGTGTTTTCAAAAATTTGAGAATCAATAGGTAATCACAACCTTGAAAGTTTACAAGTTGTTGCAAAAAATTCTAGAGCTTGCAAGTTGTTTTGAAAAAGCTCCAAGGTACATTATTTTTTGTACAGAATGATTTTTCACATTTTTGAAAGCTACCATGTAACAAAATCTTGGGCTTGTAAGTTGTTTGCAAAAGATTGTAGGTTTATTATGGGCCGGTTAAATGACAAGTATGTGGGTTTTCCTATTTTGGCTATAGGTGAAATTCATCATAACCAACAACTACAAATGCACATAAGTAGCCAAGAGCACCAAGATCAAATGTGCTTGGAGCATAGTTCTAAAAGTGACGTTAATTTTCCAATGGTTATAGATTTGTATTCTACCAAAATATTTGTTTCTTCATTGAGGTTTTCAAGGCACTTGCATTCCATTCTAGAATACACTTTGAATTTATTGTTGTATAGTTTGAGTTCATCCCAAGAATAAAAATCAACATTTTTATAAAAAAAATTCACACGACCTGTCTAGTTCAAAAATATTCATGTTTTGTTACAATGTTTGAATGTTTGCAAAGTTCTATTGAACTAAGCTTTAGTACTAGTGACATTAACTATGTTCGTGGTTTGTTTGTGGAGCTTGAAGTGCCAAAATCAAGTGCACTTGAGAAGCAAATTAATGATGTAGATTGGTAGACCTTGAGTAGGTGTTGAATCACAAATGAGCAATTGGCTTGGGGAGGTGATGATATAGAAGCAAGTGTTGAAGTATTTTTCATTCCACCAAAAAGCCTTGACAAAGATGAAGTTGATAAAGAAAACAATAGTTCGAAAAAAAATTGTGTGCATTTAGAAATTACAAGATGTTCTCATGCTATTGTTGTCAAACAACTTATAGAGATTGTCAGATTAGGTTCACTTCCAACACCATCCAAACTTGGAAGTGAAGGAAGTAATAGACTAATGAATGATAAGAACAAAGGAAAAGACCTTAGTTTCAAGAATGTAAAAGAATTCAAGGTAAAAAGAACTAGTAGGAAGGTAAATGGCAAAAATTCACTCTTATTATTGCATACAGATCTATCCTTGAGTTCATAACAAGAGAAAATATGTATTGATGTTCATTATCTGCATGTGGAAATGGCAAATGTAATTGATATCTAGAAATAATATTGATTATTATATGTTTTAAAAGAGTCCAAAGTTTGAACTAGGCGTCTATAGGAAAGGCTAGGAGATCAACATCATTAGTATTGCATAGCTAAGGCAAGTTCTTTCCTTGACCTAAATATTATTTCAAATTTTTTTTATGTTGGACTTTGTTATATAGGTTTCATCTTGAAAAATATTCAAGTGGTGTTCCTAGATAGCAAAGATTGTTGGACCACAAATGTGTTGAAACATTTGAGCAGTAAGTATTCTTGACGGAGGTTGTTTAACATGAAAACATGAAGAATTTTTTAGAATTTGAAGCATTCAAGTGGCTAATCCAAAACCAATTAGCTAACTTAATCTGACTAGGTATGTGGCTTTCAAACTAGAATAATATGTCCTTAAAAAAGTTCTTGAATGGCAACTCTAATGCAAATTTTTGTGCAAGTTATGAAGGGGTTTCAAGAGCCTAGCACATTAAGAGAGCATTGGTG
>Ga0116229_10009427_pt1 | contig 14886 bp, 7 predicted proteins | sample S1TSphgellanicum_3_FD_87313 | JGI IMG/M metagenome (GOLD analysis project Ga0116229, IMG submission 87313) | Host-associated microbial communities from peat moss isolated from Minnesota, USA - S1T2_Fc - Sphagnum magellanicum MG | ecosystem: Host-associated > Plants > Peat moss > Unclassified... | reverse complement strand
GTCATTTGTTTATCTTGCTCAAGGTTTAGGGTTTGTTGTAATGTCAAATTCATTTTTTCTTCTTGTTGTTCAAGTTATTTGTGATGAATTCATTGCAACTACTAATGAGTTTTAAATATCAGTTATTTTCCATTGTTGAGGCTCCTTGTTTTGTAGACATAACCTTGGCATTTGAAACTTGCCTATCTCTCCTTTATCACCATCATCATTTATTGAAGTTGTCAATCTTGAATCTTTTGAACCTAGTCTTCAATCTCCAAGTTTCAAACTTGCACAAAAGAAATACAAGAGAGGAAATGGGAATTAAATTAAGTTTTTCAAAAGGTGTGGGTTGCAAAATTGCCTTGGGCCAAGTCTATGGTTGAACATGATGGGAAGTTCAATATGATTTGTTACAAAGTTTGTGGTAAGGGCAATGGTATGGAAAAACTACTAGTACCTAAGTTTGATAGTTTACAAAAGCATTCAAGTAGATGAAAGTGCAAGACTACACACCCTTGATTTGGTGTGGGCCAATATTTCATATTTCTTAATTATTTGCATGCCAAAAATGAATGGTTGTGGGCTAACAAAGGTTGGAATATTGTTGTTAAAATGGTGGATTTTTTGGTGAAACTACTAAAAAAAAGCACAAGTTCATTCAATTTGTTGCCATATTCTAACTCGTGAAAGTTGTTTGAACATTGACAAATTTTGAAAGCATGAAGCAATTTTTTAATATCTTGAATGTGAAGAACATTATGTCGAACATTGGCCTAACTCCACTACCTGGTAAATGGTTGAAAACATGTATCACATTATCATTGAGTTTACAAAAGATGTTGTGTAAAAGGTTAGATACTTTACTATTAATTATGATGAAATTATCACAATTGATAATCAATCTTGGTGTAGTTGCATGTGTATGTTGTGATGGCTTTAAGAGGACGCCATTATTGTTGATTCTTAAAAAGATGATTGGTGGAGGCAATGTTAACAATTTAACTTAGTAGATTATGAAGTCTTTGATGGAATATGGGGGTTTGATAACTTATTAAATTGGCAACAAGCTTATTTGTTTTAAATCAAATGGGGTTGCAATGTTCACATGCCTATAAATTGGTGTTGTTATTCAACTCAGATCTAAAGATGCACTTCTTGTGATTACAATGCATTTCATGGCACATCATATTAACCTACCCATGCAAATTATTTTTACTCTACCCTTGGTTAGTAAACTTGAAAGGTTGTTACAAACCACATACACATATTTTTCATCTTCATCAAAAAGGCATTTTTGGGCATGCCACTTTTGCCAAGTTGTTTGAAACTAAAGGCTTGAAATTACTTAGTATTGTTATGATTAGGTGGACCTCCATCTTGTCCCGTATTGAACAAGTTTTTTAAAGTACAGAATTATGGTGTTGAAGATGAGTGATGATTTGCATGTTATGCTAGTAGCAAAAACCAACCTTCAATATTTTTATTGCATTGAGGTGGTGATGAAGCTAACTTGCACCATGCCTTTAGTAGAATCAGTTCATGCGCTTCTAAAGATTATGCAAGCTTATAACACATTTATACATGTGATTTTGTGACTACTATTAAGATGGGTTGTGTTAAATTATATAGCATGTATTCAAATCCATAAAAAAAATGTGGTGTTAAGAAATTCAAAACATTTTTCGACTTGTACAAAAATAACAATGACTAGTTGCTAATTATTTAATGGACTAATTTTATAACAAACATCAAGTTTATGATTTTTATTTCATTAGAAAACAATATTAACTACATAAAAAGTAGTTCCTTAGTGGGGTGTTCACCCCAAGATACGCATGATGATTGGACAACAACTTTTGAAGTTGTCAAGGTTGTGTGTTCACATGATGTCGTATGTTTGATCTTTGAATTGGAACAATGGTTCCCTAGTCAATAATTGTTGAATGTAAAATGCATCATTCATCATTTAATCCTTTTGTGAAAGAAGTGTTTTAGGGACATTTAACCTTATTGAAGATTTTGTTTTGTTTTGAAAATCTCATTGGCTTAATGATTCATCAAATGAAGGTCCCAATCCTTATCGATGAAAACAAATTTGATTTTAAACCTTCCTTTTTTTAAGATCACAATGTAATCAACCATGTTATTGTTACGAAACTACCATTATTGTGCACCTTAATCACCCTATTGGCTATGGTTTACACTAGCATCTAATAGCCTTTTTCAACATTGATTGTCTAAGTATTTTGTATTGGCAAAATTGTCTATAACTATGATTAAATAGTGTAGAAAATGAATGTTGTTTCTCCACCTTGTTTTTCCTAAAATCCAAGTTGTGCAATTGACTAATTAAACATTTGGATTTGTTTGTTAAGATGTTTGCACAAGACCATTACATTTTGGAATGGATTCCTTTTGGGAATGCCATGAAGGAATGTAATTTTGGAATGATAATAAGGTGAGGTATATAATGGACTATTAATTTTTTGATATATTATGCTAATAATTCATCACGCAAGTTTTTTGTTATTTCTATTGTACTTGTAGCTTATATGGCAACAAATTGCTCATTACGGCATGAATATTATAGTTGATCGTGAACATTTTAACTTGATACTTGATTATGTGGCTCCTAAAATAATATTAAATAATGGAGGTTTAGATTTCCATTTTAACTGCATTTCACTGAATTGAAATTTTTTCCTTATATTTGTACATTGTATTCAAATGATATTTTGGTTCATGTTGTTGCATTTTGGGTGGGTACTCTACAAGTGGTTTTGATGTGATGTATTGGCAATAAGTGTTAATGTGGGCATGCAAGTATAGTTTTAAAATGTGTGGCTTTTGCGAGTTTGGCCTAGGTTGTAGTGGGAAAAATCCACACAAATCATGGTTCAAACTGTCAAGTCCATCATAGTATTTTTATAACTTGTTCGTTTTTGTATTTTTTTTCACTTTGTGTTTTTCAATTGATGGGGTTTGATTTAGTTTTGGTTTTTGTCAAGCTAATGTCCTACTCATGAACACCCAAGATCACTACAAAATCCATTGCAACATGCAAATGCTTGCAATGTTTTGTACATTTGCATCTACCTCATTGCCATAAAATCTTTCATTAAAATAATATTTTTCCCAACACAATTTATCACATGTTGCCATAAATCATTGTCCAATTTCAGCTACCATAATATTTTTACCATTTTGGCATAAATTTTTTAAAAAATTGGTTTTGCTAAAAAATAATTTAATATTTATTATTTGTGCTGAAATTTTAATAAAATCAAAATTTCAACTATCAAGTTTGAACCGCAAACCTTTTAGGACGAAATTAATCTAGACAGACTAAACTGTTCTATAACTCTAACACCAACTTGTTTATTTTTTCTATGATCATTATTACCAAAAATTGTAGAATTAAAAAACCAAGTGTCAAAGTTAATTATGTATAATTTAATTAATTATTCAGCAACAAATTGCTAAAATGGTAAAGGTACTATAGTATTTAAATGCCTAAAAAACCATAATATGTCTCAATAAAATAAATGTTAACCAAGGCCACTAACCCTTCACATTTTCAACTTGCCACTAATACCTACATGTGTGTTTGTATGTGTTTACAAAGACACCTTGACGTTTTGAAAAAAAAAAATTAGTGTTTGTCCACTTTGCAAATCATAATATGGAAAAGTGTTATTCATAAGGATGTGAGTCCACTTTGCAACTAGTAATATGGAAAAGTGTTGTTGTTCACATCCATGTGGTCCATTTTGCAAGTAGTAACATAAAGAAGTGCCATTGCTCACATTCATGTATGTCCCCTTGGTGAGTCATAATACAAACTCTTGGTAAAATATTTTTAACATTCTTCATATCCATATAGGTCGTCTAGGCAAGTCATAATTAGTTACAATTAACACCTTGGCATGCTTTTGCATCTCATTTTTTGTTGTCATCATTTTTTATTTTAATAACAAAAAAATACATAATGAAAGGACCTATGCAAAAAAATTATAAGATCGTATCAATGTATGAATTTTGAAACCATAAAACCTACAAACTTAAGTAATGGTTACCTAAAAATTGGCTTCTAAAAAGAGGAATGCACCTTAAAGTCCTTATTAAATATGTCACAACAAATAGAAAGTGGAATCACATGATGGTTGGGTCAACAATACAATGATTTTGTATCCTAACTTAATATAAATATATTTCAGCAAGTATTTTGTCTTAGAAGCTCCCCAACCATGAATTATTAGTTAATAATTGGGGATATTTATTGTTTATTTGTATAACTTATTTGTTTTTAGTTTTCTGGAAAAGATTTTTATAAATGTAATAGACCCACCCAAGGGTTTTTTTATCCTACTTCCACACATGTTGATGTTTTATTTTATTTTTCATATGTGTGAAATAGGGTAAAAGTGGATAAATGTTGATATCCATATTTATTGTAAACCATGTTTTCATCCATTTGTAACATGTAATCTCTTGTCCAATTATTTTAACAAAAAACTAAAAAATATTTCTTCAATTAGAATATGTTAATGAAAATTTTCACAACAATGTATATATGTATAAAGAACAATTTTCCACCAATTTTTTTCAATTTGTTCTAAAATCATGAATTTTATATTTAAATTATTAAAAAAAATTAGTGGTACATTATTTTATAATTTATGATGTTTGTAAATTGTAAAGTGTTCTTCCATTGAAGATGTAGATGCTTTACTTGTTGATTTTAATTATTCACAAAATTCAAGTAGAGTTTTTGAATTAAGAAAAAAAGTATACTATTGTCAAAAGAAATTTATGTAAAATAAGGTTTACAATGTGATTAAGGTACATTTATTCCCCAAAAAAATGGAGCAATTTGATATGCATGTGATTATTTTAGCTTTTATTTGTGAGGCCCAAGTCAACTAAATTTAAATTTTAGAAAAATTCAAAATAAATGAGTTTTAAGTTATGATATCTTTAATAATTTACATGCATTCAATTTTGACTCCTTTTATGCCAATTGTAGCATGCAAACATGTATTTACCAAATACATTAATCTTTGCAAATCTTATGTTTACTAGGATATGTGCCATCACAATTGATAACTCTTTTTTGGAAATCAAATGTAGCCCTTTGAATCCTAGGTGTTTGATTCATCACTGCCAAAGGTTTATTTTTATTTTTCCTTCTATTACCAACGATGATTTATTTTTGTCTATAATTTCCTATGGAATGAATTCCATTGTAAACCTATATAGACCATTCAATGGATCTTTCTTTCCACTAGCGATAATCTTGTGTGGACACTTTGTAAACATTTGTTAGCACCAAACATTAACATTACAAAAACATGGTTTTTTTTTTACCATTTTTTTTTTCAAAAATGATAAAATTGTGACATTTATTGATTTGATAAGTCAATCATATTAGACAAGTTGATTTTGTCATGTCCAAATTAATGGTTGTTCAAATTGGCAATTTTTATTTATTTTTGACAAATTATCATTTTCATTATTGGTTCTTTATTAATCATATTGATTGGTCAACTATCATTTCAAGACTTTCAACTTGGCCAGCTGTCATTTTGACTATTAGTCAAAACAACAATCAAAATGAACAATAATATAATTTAATTTGTAGACAAGGATTAAATAGGCAGGTACATATGTAAGTAAGTAGGTAAACCTAACCTAGTTTGTTAGGCACCTAGGTTTAAAAAATAAACCTAAATAAAGCAAGCTATTAGGAGCCAAGAATGCCCCCTTAAACGATTGCTTCATTTCAAATATTTTTTGAATTTTTTGAAAAAAAATTCTAAACATTTGAAAAAAAATTATATGATTATTTTTCTTTGTTAATTTATCAACATTGATATGTGGATAGCACATGAAAATATACTAACAAATTGACACACTAGTTTGTTTTGCAGTTTGAAGGTCACTCAAAAATAATAAAAATGTGTAGTCAATGTAAAAATGAAGAGTGAGCAAGATGTGAATTAGAATTCAAGAACAAAGGGCGAGTGAAATGCATATGTCCTTTTGACTATTTGTTGTAACCCTCAATTTCTGAACTTGCTCCACCAAATTGATCCATCTTTTGCAACACAATAGAACTTTTGAGTTAAAGATTGAAGATGCACAATGTTTTGCACATACAATAGAATAAAAGATTGTATATACACACAAGGCTTTGCACTTCTTTCAATAGAGTAGAGGATTGTATCTAGGAGTAGCATATAGCTTTGTAGTCATAGAGTTGGTGATGTGGAGGCGAAGGTTCATCATCAATTGAGTACTACTGTGTAGGGTAAGGAACTTGAAAGGTTTTAGGGTTTCTGGTAGAGTCGTGTGTACGAGTGGTTATAACATAGTTGCACTTGGTGAAGCCCACTGTGAAGGGTTTTTTACTAAGTGTAGAAACCGCTAATAAAATATTTTATTTTAAAGTTTTTTTCTCTAATGCTTGGAGGGTATCAGCCGGGTATGACAGAAAAAAGCAAGGATGGGCATTTCCAAAAGAGTCGGGCTTTTTTTTTTTTTGGAAAATGCCCACGGATTTTTTATGCTCTATAAGCGCATCTGCAAATACAGTTTTTTTTAAAAAAACCAAAAAGAAAAACGAGCAAGTCTTCACAGTGATGCAAAGGCTCTTCCCAGTGCCCAATGAATTGCCTTAAATAAGTAACAATTTGCTTAATGCCTCATGTATGGAATCTGGATCATTCACATAGCTTTAAATTGGTAGCCTAGATTCTGAAGAAGTCACTCAAAAGGAAAAAAAAAAAACATATGCGCTTGAACATGTGTTCCCACTGTGTTCCTTTTAAGTTCCCAAGGGGTTCTCATCAAGTTCTCAATATGTTCCCCCAAGTTCCCAATGTGTTCCCCAGCATGTTCTCCATAGCACCTCACTTTTATCCCATATGTTTTGGCAAATGTTGTCCTCCTTTTCACCTACATGGCTGGGCCAAAGGCAAGGAACTCAATACTTCATAATAGAACATTCTATTTTGGGGAGCTTCCATAGTGTCCATTTTTTGGAGTGAAGGGCCAATCAAATTTGACTCGTTGCAAAAAAAGTAAAATAAATGAAGATGAAAGAATTGAACTTGAGAGGCATCTCCTTAGGAGAGGTGAAGAATAGCTACCTTATTAAGCTTTAGCTTTGCTTACAAATGATCATATGCAAATAAACCTAGATAGCACCAAAGCAGCAGCTGACACAAAAGCTTCCATGATAAACCTAGTTAAACCTTTAGAAGGTGACCATCACTTTGGGTGTGCTAGCTAGAGAGCGTCCTTCTCCACATGCACCTCATTAGCTATAAGAATTCACATTAATATAGAAGCAGAATTCCATGGAGAGTTGTTTGTCCTCCAAATAGTTTTCTAATACACAAAACAGAATGCATGAAGTTTGTTTGTCTTTCCAGAAAGATCCTTTACATATGGTAGTAGTACCTGGGTAGCTTTGACACATGTTTGTTGAATAATTAATTAATTTTGAAATTTTCATTTTGACAGATAGAATATTCTTGAAAATTCAATAATTCCCTTCACAATTTTTTGTTATTTTGGAAAAAAAAATTCCAAAAATTTCAACATTTTTCAAAATAATATAATTAATGTTGATGCTGCCAATGTAGTAGTGTATGTTGAAATCATATATCTCGGGTTGAAATTTGATGAAAATATACTAGTAAGGAAAATCATCAAGTGGAACTTGCCTCCAAGAATAGATAAGCAACACTGAGGACCAAATATATAAATCTGGTGATTTTTGTCAATTTTTTCCCCTCACTTCTAGCAATTGAGAACCTTCAAAATCACCTTCATTTTTAAATTTTTGAAATTTTATTTTCCCTTTCTGCAAAATTTCAACAATATGTTTTTTGAATTTTTATTTTCTCCCTTTTTGGCAAAAAAAAAAGGCTGGTCCCCACCCAATGGCTTTTACTGCCCTCTGTTTTGGGCTATGGGTCTATAGAAAACACAAGTTTGGTGTGGTTGAGAATGTGTAAATTTGAAGAACATGATTAGTCATTAGGGTACTTGTCAATGCAAATTAAACACAAAATTGGTATGGTGAAAATATGAAGAGCATCATTTCCTTCAGTGTGTCACTAATTAGGGTTTGACCTTTAATTATGCCCAAAGAGGTGGATATCCAAGGAAACAAAACACAAAATTGTGCACTAAGTTATCAATCCTAGCATTATGATATATGACATTACCATTTGGAACTCACAACCTTCCTATTATTATACCATGAGAATTCTTATCTTGATAATATCAACAAAATTTCACAAAGATTCAATGATTTTTTCTACATTTATTTTCAATTTGTGAAGATATTCAAGTTTTTAGATAGCTCAATTCTATTTTCCTTTTACTAGATTTTTTTTAAAAAAAATGCCCAAATTATTCTTAGAAGCAAGTATGATCTATAGTATGGGAAGAGAGAATTCATGGGCAATGTTCTTTTCTTCAAAAAATTTATGTAACATTAAGAGCAAGCATCTCAAGAAATATTTAACATTAATTGGGGAATGTTTTCAAAAAAATGTAAAAACATTAGATAAGTGATGAAATATTTCCCCCAAACTAAAAATTGGGTCCAAAATATAGTTGTAAATTTTTTTCTCTCTCAAGCATTTGATGAAAAAACATGCAAAAACAAAGAATTTGTGACCAAAGAAATTTTGTACTACATTTTAATATTTGCATAATGCAAAAATTTGACCCCCAAAATTTTTTTGTCATGAACATGGTCTTTTTTCCAATTTTGAGTGATTCAAAGTTTGGCAAAATTATCTGAGGCAAAAAAATTCAAATGTTTTTGCAAAATGAACAAAATTTACACCGAAAAGAAATATTTCCCCGAAATTAAAATAAAAACATATGGTGCAAAGAAGGCAAACATATATTTTCTTAAAGACAATAACAAAGTCATGGATCTTTTTAAATGCTACATTTTTTTTGGGAAACAAAAGCAAGGTACATGGTTTGGTAGTTTAAACATGAGGAATATCAATTTAGGACATATACTTTTGGATTGACATGTTATCAAAATAGAATTAGTCCGTATATGATTTAATTGTGATTTGTAAATTGTTGGGCTTCCTGAACTAAATTTGAACTTGGAATTGGAACAGGGAAAAATCTAGAAAATGGGATTTATGAGTTTTGAAAGTGAAATTGGAATTGGAAAAATGCCTTAAAAATCAAATTCATGAATTTTGAACTTGGAATTGATGTATCAATGATTTGACCAACAAATGATATGTCATGGATTTGATCAACAATTATTGTTTATCAATGTACACACATTTTGAATCAAAATGGCAAGAAAATGAGATTTGTGAATTTTGATTTTGGAATTGCAAAACATGGAATTTAGATGTCCAAAATTGTATATCTTAAACCCTAACCTAGAATTCTACCTTATGGATTTTCTTAACACTTGGGTAAAAAAGAAACTTGTAGGAACAAAAAAAGACCAATGTGACCATCATTGCAAGCCTAGTCTCCATGCCAATGAACCAATATAACTAGATCTCTTTCAAAGCAAGCCCACAATCAAGCAAGAAAAGAGTCCTTACCAACCATATGGGAAAAAATATGGATGTCCTTTTTGATGAGTGAAGAATCACAAAGTTGTCAATGACCTCAAGTTTAACAAAAACCTTTCTCTTGATGGCAACATGCAAACAAGGGCTCCAACTTGGAAAAACCTTCAAAGCACATTTCTAAAGCACATAAGGCACATTCCTAAAAAACCCATATATGTGCCACAATGGGCTACATGACACATCAATGGAAGTTGGTGAAATAGGACCAACACCAACGTGACATAATGAGGCTTAGGGGAAAAGTTCCTTAGTGCTTATCTATTTGCTTATACGCAAAGCAAGTTGCTATTGTGCATTGAAAAATTATGGGTACAATTGCTTCCATTGTTGTTTGATATAGCTACCACACCTAACATTATCATTAATAAGGGAACTTAAATAATGGTAAGTGCACTCAAGGAAAAATGTAAATCAAATTTGAAAGAAATGTGTAATTTACTTCATCATTGTTTACATATTGATCTAGAATTGCATTAAACACAAATTCATGTTTCTCAACATAAGCTATCAAATCCACCTATATCCATGGAACAAACTTCAAGCTTAAAACATAAAGTTAATTCATATATATCTACAAAAATTGTTGAGTATTTTCAATAGCAACCATTTGAAGGTAACACCTTCAAATGAGAGTGCAATTATAACCTTATGAAAGTTTATCAAAACATAAGAAAAACATCAGCTTCATTAGGAATGGCAATGACAAGTTGCCATGAATCCCCATTGACATCATTAGATAAATATACAATAATCCACATAAATTCTTGGGCAAACCATTATAGAAATTATCAAGTTTACTTAATGGTTTCAACATATTAGATATAGGGTCAATAGACACAAGGTAGTTGGTGAATGAACTTGAAAGCCTCAAAACATAACACATTTGTCAAATTCACAACATATTACAAGACAACAATGAAATGAAGTGTCCTCCAATAACCTATTAACAAAAGAGGTAAGAAATAAAACCTTGAATCCAAAAGCTCATAGTAGGTACTTTCATTTTGGGTTCATGCACAATTAGAGAGGCCTCTACATCATTTGTTCATATAATGTCTTCCTTTTTCCATAATTTCAATAGCTTATCCAAATCAAAAAGTGAATATTGTGAATAGAAATGCATATGACATAGTGATAAAGTTATTGAAGGCTTTGTTAATATTATTGTCAAATTTATTATCCTAATTAATTTGACCCAAAATGTTATAGAATGTTCAAAATAACTACAAGCTTCATAGAAATTGTTAATAGTTGGTGCAAAGTATTAGGTTCCTACTAGGATCCAAAAGTAAACACTTTATTTCAATGTGATGAATCACAAGGACTTCTTCATGGATAAAATAATCTAACACATGCTACTAATTCTTAATGCACCTCACATGGTTGTAAGTTTTGTACCTCACCTTTAAGAGTGTCATCGTTTAAATTATCTTTCACCCATTTTGCCACCCAAACATTAAATCAAACTATGAGAACCAAATCTCAAAATCAAACAACATGAATGTTTTCAATTTTTGCAATTTACTTACCAAATGCAACAAACCCAAAATATAAACACAAAAGAAATCCTAGAATGAATGGTTCTAAACGCAAAAATATAAACCACATTTGATACAATTAGATTGGTTCTTGAATTTAAAAGATATTTTGCCAAACAAACAAAAACATGTTGTTTTCAAATATTTGAATAAAGTCAAGAAATAAAGGACTTCCTATTGAAAGGAAAAAATCAAAATTTTTTTTTAAGAGAGAAGTGTTTCCATGGTATGCACTATTACAAAAATAGGTTATTTTGACTAGTGAATTTAGTCAAGAAGGACCCCATTTGGACAAGTGTTAAAAAAACTATCTTGTCAATATGAACAAATTGATTTGGGCCTATTTTACATGATTGGTGTGGTCTTTTTGATGGGAAACTATTGGACTATTTGACTAATCATTTTAACTATGGATAGTGGACCATTTGACTAATCAATTTTCTACCCAATTTTTTTCTAGATTGTTACCAAATAAAATAAAATTGTGTAGGTAGGTATAACTAGGTAGCTTGTATCTAAGTTTAGGTAGGTCGTAAAAAGGTTGTAAGTAGGTAATAACCTAACCTAGTCTATTTAACCTACCCTACCTTAACCCTTTAAACATGTATATAGGTTACAAGTCTTAAGAATTGAACCCCCTCACCTCTTCAATGATAAACCAAGTCCTTACCAATGGACTACACCTTCCAAAGCTAATCAAGCTTGTCAAATTTTTTATTTCACTTGTTTATTTCACAACATTAATTATGTAAGTAAGTAAGAAAATTGGATAATTAGCAAGTAAGTTGCATGATGTTCGATAGGTAGAAAGGTAGGTAGGTAGGAAACTAGGTAGGTAAGTGGGTAGGTAGGTAGGGATTTTGGATGGTAGTTGTGAAGTAAAAGGTAGGTACATAGGTATTTATAAGTAGGTCAATAGGTAAGGATGTAAGATGGTAGGTGGGAAATAAGAGGTAGGCATGTAGGGTTTTATGATGGTAGGTTAGAAATAGGAGCTAAATAGAGTTTTAAATGGTAGGTCGAAATTAAAAGGTAAGTAGGTAGGGTTTTAAGATGGTAGGTTGAAAGTAAAAGGCAAGTAAGGGTATATGAGGGTAGGTGGGAAGTAGGAGGCAAATAAGGGAAAATGTAGGATGGTCGGTGGGAAGTACAAGGTAGGTAGGTATGTAGGATGGTAGGTGGGAAGTATGAGGTAGGTAGGTAGGTATGTAAAATGGTAAGTGGGAAGTAGGAAGTAGGTAGGTAGGTTTGTAAGATGGTAGGTGGGTAGGAATGTAAGTAGACCTAGGTTATTGTGTAGCCTAATTAGTAATTATTTTGACCAATTAAGTAACATAAGATGTTTCATTTGATTAAAACACCATTGTCCATCTTGACTAAGGATGTCATGTTGTTTTGTCCAACTTGATTATAAGTCATTGGTCATTTTGACCGAAGTGGTCATTTTTTTTGTTCAACTTGACTAAATGTCTTAATTGATTATAAGCCATTGGTCATTTTGACCAAAATGGTCATTATTTTGTTCAACTTGATTAGATGTTTAATTTGACATATAGTCAAATAGGTCATTTTAGTCAAGTTTAATGATAAAAACACACATGTCATTCAAGCCTTGAAGTTGTAGTCAAAATGCACTTGTCCATTAATAAAAAAAAACTTGTTAATCAATTTGAACCTTTTGAAAAATCATGAATTGTAGTAGTGACAATGTGCACGAAAAGGAATCATAGTTTGATAATCTTCATTATAGTGCATTTTTGTGTTTTTCTAGATATTTGGGGAAGATTTTATGATATAATTATGTAATTAAAGGTGGATAACATCCTAATTTCTCATTATGTGTAGAAATTGATGCACATTTGAACAATGTAATGGTTGATTGGAGTACTTTTTCAATTTGCAGAATATTGTCACAAAGATTATAACATAACAAAAATATTTAAAAATATTAATTTTAATGGGAATTTTTTTTTGAATTTTTTCACATAAAAAAAAAACCATAATGAACAATCTTTTCCTTGAAAACTTTCAATTTGTTTTAAAGACATGATGTTAATATTAAGTGAATAGATGTTCGATAATACATTATGATATAATAATGTTAATGATTATGATATTTTAAAGTTCTAAAAAAATTTCCCATTAAAAATGTAATTGTGACACACCCCCAAACTCCTTGAGAAACCCAAATGTGGGTCCCAATGTGAAACAACGGAAAAAGATGGGGCACATTTTTAATTCATAACACTTTGTGGGGTAAGAGAATGTGCTAGAGCTCTGAGATGGGATTAGGAAGAATTCACAAACAATAGTTCAATATGAAAATAACCTCCACAATTAAACAAAGAAGACAGTTAATGCAAGTTGGAAGCAAATGGTGTGACAAACTTAGTAAGGACATCTTCAAGTTTTACATGGCTCACAACCTTTGAAGGAGACACAACTCTTTTCTTTATAGTATATTATGTGACTCTCCATGAAGGCTACATCCAAATGACATTTTTCCTAAAACTCCCGAGTGAGAGTTTCAAAATTGGGATTCTTGTTGTCCCAAAATTTTAGATGTTCATATCTTCCTCAAATCAAACCTATTTGGAGCATGCAAGGGCAATATTTTATAGTTCTCAAAAAGATATTTCCAATGGTGCATTGCATGCCCCAATCAGAGTTCATTTGACCTTTGATTTAAAAGGATTTGTGGTTGGGAGTCAAATTTTCAATTTGACTTTTGACCTTTTTAAAAAAAATCATAACTCATGCATTTTAGGTTTAAATAAACAATGTGAAGGCACTTTAGGCATCTAGACTTCAAGAATTTTGCAATGGTCTCATGGGGACTAAATTTGATGTTTGTTTGTTTTTTCAACTAAGGTTGTAAATATTTGGGACTTTCACACTAATGCAACTCCCAAAATGGGAATGCACTTGGGAATCATTGGGCTCAATCTTTTGCACTCTCCCTCATTTGTGAAAGTGTGTTTCACTCCCAGAAACACTCTTTTGGCCTCATGTGCTTTGCATTCCACACTTAGTTGCAAACCCAATATTAAAGCTGTGATAAGTTGGGTTAAACATTGTTTTTATCATTCTACAAAAATAAAGTGGAAATTTAAAATGAATGAAAAATGGTAAACTATTTTTAAACAAGGTGTTTTCAATAATTTTTTATCAAATTATTGGTGTACAATTATATATAAAAAATAAATCAATTTCATATTCATGAGTTATATAACTTCTTTTATTGTTAAGGCCCAAATTAGTTATATGTGATCTTTAAATTAATTTCAAAATGAGCGAAAACTGATGTGTGAATATTTTTTATATTCTATGTACTTCCATTTTTTACACAAAGTGTGTAAACCATACAATGGAAATACTCAAATGTACAAACCAAACTATAAACATTCATTTGTCATTATAGTCTTAAGAGCTAATTTGAGGATTCATCCTCATACCCCATAACAATACACACTTTCAACTTAATGATTTTTTGAAAATACCCATCATATTTGGAGCATGCTATAGAAAAATGCAACATGTATAGCTCAATCTTTGAGCAGAAAGATGAGCACCTAGAAGACAATAGGCTGTTGTTCTAGCAGCTTCCTTTCAAAACCATGTTCTAACTATATCTTGAACAATTTATAAAGAATGGACTTGACTGCAAGAATTCAACATTATGAGAAAAAAACATGTTATAAAATAGGTTGCATTGTTGCACAAATTTTAGG
>Ga0116229_10009424_pt1 | contig 14891 bp, 14 predicted proteins | sample S1TSphgellanicum_3_FD_87313 | JGI IMG/M metagenome (GOLD analysis project Ga0116229, IMG submission 87313) | Host-associated microbial communities from peat moss isolated from Minnesota, USA - S1T2_Fc - Sphagnum magellanicum MG | ecosystem: Host-associated > Plants > Peat moss > Unclassified... | reverse complement strand
TTGCACCGTTACGAAAAAAAGTAGGCTAAGTTTTAGAAGCAACTGCCAACACTCAAATTTTTCAACATCTGTGGACCCTAGATTCAATTAAGAGCCTTTTTCAGCAAGCCCTAAGTCGATAGATTTATAATTGTTTCTTGACGGTACTACTGAAAAAATATATTTGACGCAGATAATTTTCTATGTCTGAAAAATATCGCTTTGAAACGTTGCAAGTCCACGCTGGGCAAGAACCAGATAAAGAAACCCATGCCCGCGCCGTACCAATTTATCAAACAACATCATACGTTTTTGACGATACGGATCATGGGGCGCGGTTGTTTGCCCTACAAGAGTTTGGAAACATTTACACTCGGATTATGAATCCGACAACGGATGTATTTGAAAAGCGAATTGCTGCTTTAGAGGGCGGTGTCGCCGCATTAGCCACCTCTAGCGGTCAAGCTGCACAATTCTTGGCTTTAAGTACGATCGCCCAAGCTGGTGATAATATTGTTTCTACCAGTTTTCTATATGGCGGAACTTATAACCAATTTAAAGTTTCTCTACCACGTTTAGGGATAAATGTCAAATTTGTCGAAGGAGACGAAGTAGAAAATTTCCGTCAGGCGATCGACGATCGCACAAAAGCATTGTATGTTGAAACCATTGGTAATCCCCAATTCAATATTCCAGATTTTGCTGCCCTAGCTCACATTGCTCACGAAAATAGGATTCCCCTGATTGTTGATAATACCTTTGGTGCAGGTGGGTATTTGGCTCGACCAATTGAACATGGTGCAGATATTGTAGTGGAATCTGCAACTAAATGGATTGGTGGTCATGGCACCTCTATTGGCGGCGTAATTGTCGATTCTGGTAAATTTGACTGGGGTAATGGCAAGTTTCCCATCTTTACTGAACCATCCCCCAGTTATCATGGGCTGAATTTTCAAGAAGTATTTGGTGTAGGTAGTCCTTTTGGGAATATTGCCTTCATTATCCGCGCCAGAGTAGAAGGCTTAAGAGATTTCGGCCCCTCATTGAGTCCATTTAACGCTTTTCTGTTATTGCAAGGGTTAGAGACTCTCTCTTTACGTGTAGAGCGCCATGTCACCAATGCTCTAGAATTAGCCCAGTGGTTAGAACAGCAACCACAAGTAGCATGGGTCAATTATCCCGGACTTACCCATCACCCTCATCATGAACGAGCCAAAAAATATCTCAGAAATGGATTTGGCGGAGTCTTAAACTTTGGGATCAAAGGCGGGCTAGAAGCAGGTAAAGCCTTCATTAATCATGTCAAGTTGGCGAGTCATCTAGCAAACGTTGGGGATGCTAAAACCCTCGTCATCCATCCAGCTTCCACAACTCATCAACAACTCAGTGATATTGAACAGGTTTCCGCTGGTGTGACACCTGATTTAGTGCGCGTCTCAGTGGGAATTGAACACATCGACGATATCAAAGAAGATTTTGAGCAAGCATTTCGACAGATTAATTAGATGAATTATCAGCACTTCATTTCACCGCACACTCAGTATTACCATCTCTCAAAGCTGTTTGAGTTAGAAGGAGGCGAAGTATTAACTGGGGTTCAGGTCGCTTACCGGACTTGGGGAAAGTTAAACTTAGAAGGTGATAATGGAGTGCTAATTTGTCATGCTTTAACTGGTTCGGCTGATGCGGATGACTGGTGGGAAGGTTTGTTAGGTTCAAAAAAAGCACTGGATAGCGATCGCGATTTTATCGTGTGTAGCAATGTTTTGGGAAGTTGTTACGGCACTACGGGATCAACTAGCATCAATCCACAAACCGGAATCCCTTACGGTGCATCATTTCCTGCAATCACAATTCGGGATATGGTTCGCTTACAAGCTGCACTGATTCAAGATCTGGGAATTAAATCTCTACAACTAGTCATTGGTGGGTCACTTGGTGGGATGCAAGCACTAGAGTGGGCTTTATTATATCCAGAAATGGTGAAAGAGATCGCACCCATTGCCACATCTGGAAGACATTCAGCTTGGTGTATTGGATTGAGTGAAGCCCAAAGACAAGCTATCTATGCTGATCCCAACTGGAAAGGAGGTAACTACACAGATGAACAGCCGCCAAACCAAGGATTAGCTGTAGCGCGGATGATAGCGATGAGTACTTACCGTTATTGGCACAGCTTTACAGAACGCTTTGGACGACAGTATGATGCATCTGCTGACCAATTTGCGATCACTAGCTACTTACAACATCATGGTCAAAAGCTAGTAGAAAGATTTGATGCCAATACTTACATTACTCTCACCCAAGCGATGGATAGTCATGATATTGCTCACGGTCAAGACTATGAATCTGTTTTGCAAAGTATTAAACAACCTGCTTTAGTTGTTGCGATTGATTCTGATATTCTTTATCCGCCAGTAGAACAGCAAGAACTAGCAGATTTAATTCCTAATGCTCAACTAGTTTGGCTAAAATCAACCTCCGGTCACGATGCATTTTTAATTGACACAGCAGCACTCAATAAGCTCGTGATTAACTTTCGGCAATAACTTGGGGTTCAGCCGGGATAGGCACAAAACAGGACATGTTGTAAATTTTTGTTGCGAAACGTGTTTTATTGATTTACCAAAGTGCTTGGTGAAGCTACCGCAGTCGGTGCGGCTCAAAAGTAGATCTTTTTCTAAACCTCTCCTTAAAGTAGGGAGAGGTTAAAAAATCAGATTTTTTCGTTGCTCATCTTGCAAATCAATTGTACTAACTGGCTGATTTTGTGCCTGAGATTTCCGCAATGTGATAAACGCTAGGATAGCAACTACTGTCAAGTAAATACGTTGTAACCACACATTGCTCAATTTGAGAGTTAAACGTCCGCCAATTATTCCACCTATAAACATTGTAGTACCGAGAATTATGCCTAATTTGCTATCGACTATTCCTTGCTGCAAAAAAATTATGGTGGCTATCAAAGAAGAAAATATATTGATAAATTTAGTAGTTGCGATCGCTTCTACAAATGTCATCCGAAATAGCATGACATAAGTGGCGGTGAGTAGAGTTACATAACCACCACTGAAAAAACCTCCATAAATACCAAGGATAAACGTCACTACATAGCCTGCAATTTCTGCAATACGTGGAGGGATGACTTGATATGGGGTTACTCCAGCATGACGATTAATCACTGATAATATAGCTACTACTATCATTGAAATAGAAATTATCAATGGCATTGATTTAGATGGCAAACTCAGTACCAGTAATGCTCCTAAAAATGACCCAACTATAGTTAATAACGTTAGTAATGGTAAGCGTTTAGGGTTAATTACTTTTTTGCCAATGAAAGGTAATGTTCCCCCAATACTCATTAAAGTCAGTGCAAACATGTTGGTAGCGATCGCAGTTCGGGGTTCTATGCCAAATTCCAGCATGACAGGCACAGTAATCAGAGATGTACTACCAGCAATCACGCTAACAATGCTGGCCGAAAAAAATATTCCAGCCAGCAGAATTATCTGCAAAATGTCCATAGATTAATTTTGAAAACACTTATATTTAGTATTTATTTTAAGATTTGATTTATTGATTATTTTTTACTTATTAATTCTTGATAATGGCAATAGTTCCTACCAATATTTTTAGTATACCTTAAATAAGGTTGGTAACAAATAAGTTGGTAATAAAGTGTTTTCAAACGCAGATTATTTCTGATTTTAACTTGTTACAAAATTGTGATATAGCGAAAACTTGTGTTGTCTATGAAAATTTTAATTCCTAATATGTGGTGGGCAATGCCCACCTTACAAAAATCGCCAATTTAATTTATTTAAGCCCAATACCCGTGAATGAAATTCTCAAGCCCTAATCAAATAAATAAACCAGGATCGACATGAAAAAACTCACCTAAAGCTTTAGCTTGAGTTTTGCTAATTTCCCGTTTTCCATTGACAACTTCAGATACTACCCTACTCGCACCGAGAATTCCGACTAAATTTGCTTGTTTTAAATCACGAGCTTCCATCAAATGCAATAGCATGGAGTGAGGATTTGAGTTACCCATTGGGTATTGTTCGTCCTCGTATTTTTCAATTAAAGCAATTAAAAGTTCCAATAAGGCAGATTCTTCTGCTGTTTTATTTTGACGATGTGCTAATTCTTCGGCTAGCTTAATAGCGTGATCGTTTTCTTCACTTTCTGAAAGCCTTACTGTATTTTGCTTTTAAGCCTGCTTGAAAGCGTGGTTCTGGGCTAGTATGGTTACTATATTGGTGAAGTGGCGATGGCGATCGCCACTATCCCGTTCAGAAGATTATCTCACAAGACCAGCCCAGGTCAGGGGATTTTACCATTCTTTGGATAAGCGAGTTTATATAGACTCGCTTACGATTTTGCTTTGCATTCAATTTTCCATAGCTCATAAATGTCAACGTTTTTTGGTAGTTTCAGCCTTTACATTTGAGGTAATGAGTTTCTCAGAAGTCACTCGCCGACTTGTATTGTCTAGGAAAAATTTAATTCCTAACATGTGGTGGGCATTGCCCACCTTACAAAAATCACTGATTTAATTTACTTAAGCCCAATGACGTACTACAATAATCTTGAATTGACGTTCTTGGGGCAAAATGTAATTCAGCGAACCGTAGCGTTCTAAAGCCCAATTTTGCAAGTCTTGAATAGCACGAGGAAAGATATCATCAGGGATACTCCAAGCTGCGCTTTGGATTTTATTTTCTTGGTTTTCTACCAATTTCCCCACAGTATCTTCAACTCGCCATTGAGCTGCAATTTCGGTTTCTAAAGTTGCACCTTGTTGTTGTAACTCTGCTAAAACCTCTTCTTCAGTCGCACCGTAACGCGGTAAAGGATGACCATAGCCATCTAAGATGGCTCTCCAACGCTCAGTAAATTCCCATCTCGGTGCATTCACCTCTGAATCAGCACCAACAGAAGTAGCCTGACTGTGAGTGTAGAGCAAAATACCACCTGGTTTCAAGACACGACGGATTTCTGCCAGTGCCTGTTTCCAAGCAGAAATTAGATGGAATACGTGAACAGCCAATGCAACATCGAAGGAGTTATCATCAAACGGTAAAGCAGTAGCATCTCCTTTAATTGCTGTTAGTTTATAAGACACACCCTCTAATTTTTGGTGCAGTTCAGCTAACATCTTTTCTGAGACATCTATACCAGTGTAGGAATAGCCTCTTTTAGCAATTGGTACAGCAATTCTGCCAGTACCAATACCCGTTTCATAAAACTTGGTATCTGCTGTTGCTGAAACCAAATTGAGGATAAAGTCTGTTATTTGCTCAGAGATTCCCGGTGGAAATCCCCGTGTAGCATCGTAAATATCAGAAACTCGATCAAATGAAACAGTCGTAGTCATATATCCTGATCGTAATGTATGGAAAAATTATAGAGAAAATTTGCTTCTTCTAGATCCCCGACTTTTTTGAGAAGTCGGAGATCTAACTTTTCACGAATGATTTAGGACTGCTATAGGAATCTTATTTGAATGTTGAAAAAATCTAAGTATTTGTAGGGTGTGTGCTTGACGGTAGTCCGTAACGCACCAAGAGCCTTAGATGGTGCAGTACTCTCGGCTTCACAACGGCAGTTGCTCCACTTGGGGAAACACGCCAGTTGCTACCCTACGGGAAGCCGCCCTCAGGGCGTCTACAAGCCGGGGAACCCGTCCAACGCACTGGCTCCCCAAGACCGCACTGCCTCCCCTACGTATATTTCAAAAATCAAATACTAGTCCTATATAGTACCCCTGCGTGTAATGACGAATGACAAATTACGTAATTCCCCAAATTAAAATCCGCTTGTAGGGAAAAAAGAATGGACGCTCATCGGGTAAAACCTCGAATAATTTTTGCTGATACTTTTCCACAAATCGTTCATAAGTTTGGGTATCTAACTGCGTTTCATAAGCTGTTAGCAGCGTCCCGCGATACCATTCCACAACAGCTTCTCGTGACGGTAACACATGCCCATAAATTTGCAACTTTACTTGTTGCTTAACAAAACCTAATTTATAAAGTAGTTTAGCATAAGCTACTGGAGAAAGTACTTCCAACCGCCGCACATATCCCTCTAATTCCTGAGTAAACTCTTTTGCTGTCTCCGCTGCTAACCGATGCACTGGTTCGTCATCCATTGCTGGTATTTGTACAGCTAATTGTCCACCAGGTTGCAGCTTGTCTCGTAATTTTGCAAATAATGCTTCATGTCCCGTTAACCACTGTAAAGCAGCATTAGAAAAAACGACATCAAACTTACCTTTTCCTGGGTTATCTTCAATTCTTCCTTGCTCAAACTGTAACCCATTACCTGCAAATTGACGCGCTACCGATAACATTTTTTTGGAAGCATCTATCCCCAAAGTCTCCTTAGCTGCTAATCTCTCATGGAGATACTTAGTTAACTTTCCGGTTCCACATCCTAAATCTAAAACTCGTAAGTTTTCTTGGTGATTTACCAAATCTACTAAGTCGTAAAATGGGCGACTTCTTTCTGCTTGAAATTGTTCATATAGTTCTGGATTCCATTTATCTGGCATTATGCTACCCCTATGATTTTCCCTATCCCCAATTCCGCACTACGACAATATTAAATGAGGTTTCACTAGATAAGTCGTAGTCTAGAGAACCGTAGTGTTCTAAAGCCCATGTGCGTAAATCATCAATGGCTTTGGCAAAGATATCATCTCCTCCTCTGTTGCACCGTAACGGGGTAAAGGATAACCATAACCAGCGATGATCTCTTCCCAACGTTGCTGAAAAGTCAGCCTACCTTGATTGTTATTGGGATTTGCTGAGTTAGATTCAATAGTACCATGAGTATATAAATAAGGACTACCGGGTTTGAGAACGCGGCGGATTTCTGCGAGTGCTTGCTTCTAAGCAGAAACCAGATGGAAGACATGAACGGTAAGCCCAACATCGAAGGAGTTGTCAGCAAACTGTAAAGCAGTAGCATCTCCTTTGATGGCTGTAAGCTGATGGGAAATACCTTCTAGCTTACGGTGCAACTCAGCCAACATCTTTTCTGAGATATCTATACCTGTGTATGAATAGCCTCTTTTGGCAATGGGAACAGCAATTCTGCCAGTACCCACACCGATTTCAAAGAACTTTGTCTCTGATGTCGGTAAAACTATATTGAGGATAGCGTCAGTCACTTGTTCAGAGACTCCAGGTGGTAGTCCTCGTGTGGCATCGTAAACATCAGATACACGGTCAAATGAAATTGTTGAAGTCATCTTTTTACCCTTTGTGGATAGGTAGATTGGCAAATAAAAGTCAAATTCATCATTAAGAAATTTGCAATCTGCCAAGCTTTTTTAAAGCAAAAAATAATGAGCTAATATGAAATGATTGTAAAATCATCCCGTTACTAATATCAAAGATGGCGGCATTATTTTAAGTTACAAATGAGGAATTATCAATTTGGGAATATCTTCTGGAGAATGAACAATCCAGTCAGCACCGTGAGTTTTCAATTCCTCCTCAGTTCCGTAGCCATAGGTAACGCCAATTGCTGTAACTTGATGTTGCTTGGCTCCAATCATGTCGTGTTTGCGATCGCCTATCATGACTACAGTAGATGGTGAAAAATTCTCCGTCAGCAAAATATGCTCAATCAAGTCACCTTTAACAGTGCGGGTTCCATCCAGTTCACTGCCGTAAACACCATCAAACAGCGACGATAAGCCAAAATGTTCAATAATACGAATGGTATAAATATAGGGCTTGGAAGTCGCTACAAAGGTTTTATAACCATAAGCACGAAGAGTTTTAAGGGTTTCTGGAATTTGGGGATACAGAAAATTTTCAAATAATCCTATCGTGGAAAAGCGATTGCGGTACAGTGAAATAGCCTGTGCCAGCAACTTCTCATCTGAAGTTTTCAATAACAGTGAAAAAGTCTCTGTGATTGGTGGACCAATATACCAACCCAATTCATCAGCATCCGGTGGTGTGTAACCAAGTTCCGAGAGAGCATACTGAAGGCTACGAGTGATACCAGGCTTGGCATCTGTCAATGTTCCATCTAGATCAAATAAGATAGCGTCATTTGTCATTAGCACAATAGGCGGGTTGAATTAAATCTCTGGTTTCGTCACTTGCAAGGATGGTCGCTCAGAAAATTCATCATACCACCGAGTCAGCTTAGGATAGTTCTGTCGCCATTGGAGTTCCGGAAGACGAGTTTCTAGTCCCAGTGCAGACGCGAGGGTGATATGAGCAAGCTTAGGAGTTTGGGCGAGTTTTTCTGACATCTTCTCGAAATAGTTTAAAACTCTTAAGGCTCGCGATCGCTCTAACTCAATTATTCCTGGTGATTGTTCATGGCGTTCACGCCTGATCTCCCTGACCCAAACAGCAATACCATCTAGTAACCCAGAGGTTATACCTTCGAGTTGCTGTAAAAAAGCATGAGAAATGTCAGCAACTATTTTGATTTCAGGATTTAAGTGATTGAGATAAACACAGATTATACGCGTTTCACTCAAGATAAATCCATCGTCAGTTGCTAGGGTGGGAACTTTACCTGTAGGGTTGTAATTTAGTAGATTGCTGTTCGGATCTCGTAGCGTAACTTTTTCTATTTCGATGCGATCGCTCAGACTTAGTTCCACTACTGCTATTCGTGCTATGCGTGCGTACGGAGAGTTAGGGGTGTAAAAGAGTTTCATGAAAAATTGCAGCTTTTTTTGCTACAGCTATTTTGATAGATCTTCCAGAAGCTAAAGCAGTAAAACTATATAGCAGCACTAGCTAGTTCGGGGGATGCAACTTTACTGAACTGATTGACCGGACGGGGTAGATCGAGATTCTCGCGGAGAGTTTGTCCTTCGTACTCAGTACGGAATATACCCCGGCGTTGCAATTCAGGAATAACAAACTCGACAAACTCATCTAAACCACCAGGTAACCAAGGCGGCATAATGTTGAAGCCATCAGCCCCATTGTTGACAAACCAGTCTTCTAGCTGGTCGGCAATTTGCTCTGGTGTTCCCAGAATTGTGCGATGTCCCCGTGCGCCAGCAATCCACAAATACAGTTGTCGGATGGTTAAATTTTCTCGCTGGGCAAGGTCTTTTATTAGCTGCAAACGGCTTTTGCCGCCGTTGGTATCTGGTAGATCTGGTAGCGGCCCATCTAGGGAATATTTCGTTAAATCATGTCCGCCGATTAGACTTGAAAGCAGACCCAATCCTACTGACGGATGAATCAAATCCTGAAGCTGCTGGTATTTGTCCTTCGCTTCTTTTTCTGTGCTACCAATTACCGGAAATACACCGGGCATAATCTTGAGATGTTCGGGAGAACGCCCGTATTTTGCCAGTCTTCCTTTGACCCTGGCATAAAATTCCTGTGCTTCTGCGAGAGTTTGCTGGGCGGTGAAAATGACTTCTGCGGTGCGTGCAGCAAGTTCTTGTCCTGCTTCCGAAGAACCAGCTTGCACAATCACCGGATACCCTTGGATGGGACGGGCGACATTCAACGGGCCGCGTACCGAGAAATTTTTACCTTTGTGGTTGGGGATGTGCAGTTTCTCAGGATGGAAGTAAATGCCTGATGTCTTGTCGCGGATCAACGCATCATCTTCCCAACTATCCCAAAGCTTGGTGACAACTTCTAAAAATTCTGTTGCTCTTTCGTAGCGCAGTGCATGTTCTAAATGCTTTTCCTGGCTAAAGTTCTTGGCTATGGCTTCGGCTGAGGAGGTGACGACATTCCACCCAGCACGACCACCACTAAGATAATCCAGTGAGGCAAATTTGCGCGCGAGGTGAAAAGGTTCTTCGTATGTCGTTGATGCTGTTGCTACCAACCCAATTCGCTCTGTCACCACAGACAAAGCCGATAATAAGGTGAGTGGTTCAAAGTGGACACTGAATTGTGCCGAACGGCTAAAAGCTTCTTTACCTTGTCCTCGATCCCAGACGGCTAAACCATCTGCGAGGAATACCATATCAAATTTACCCCGTTCAGATGTCTGTGCCAGATGCGTGTAATGCTGAATATTCAGCCCTCCGTCGGCTTGGGTTTCGGGGTGTCGCCAAGCTGCAACGTGATGCCCTGCGTCTGGTAAGAATGCACCCAGTCTCAGTTGTTTCTTTTTCGTAGTCATTACTATCTATGGAAATGCGGTTGAAAGATTAGCTACGAGGATTAGAAGGAGGACAAATCATATCTACACTCCTGGCGTACTTCCACCATCAACGAGAATCTCTGCGCCTGTAATCGAAGCAGCGAGGTCAGACACTAAAAATAGTGTTAATGCAGCAATCTCTTCTGGCTGGGCGATTCTCTTGAGGGGAATTCCTTGTAAAGTTTCTGCTTTAGCTTGTTCAACTGTAATCCCACGGGCTTGGGCGTTTTGTTCAGCCAAGCGTTCAGCCCGTGGGGTAGCAGTCGCACCAGGCGAAATGGCATTAATCCGGATGTTGTACTCGGCTAACTCTTTAGAGATTCCGCGTGTGAAGTTGAGTAAGGCGGCGTTGGTTGTACCACCAGGAAGGAAGCTAGGGCGAGGTGTCCGACCTGCACCACCAATGATATTGACAATCCGTCCATCCTGACGATTTCTTTGATGGGGAACAACGGCTTTAACTAGGCGAATGTAGCCCAATAATTTTAAGTTCCAAGCATCTAGAAATACGTCATCACTCAGGTCAAGGAATGACCCAGCACGGGCTGATCCAGCATTATTGACCAGAATATCAATTTGTCCAAACTGTTGTAATGTGGTTGAAACAACTCGCTCAACACTCTCTGCTTGAGTTAAATCAGCACTTATAGAAATGACTTTTGCCCTTGGTGTGGGTAGGGACTGGATAGAGCTGATTGCGTTCTCTAATCGTTCTGGATTACGAGCGGCAATGACCACATTCACACCTTCACTATAGAGGGCTTTGGCGATCGCTAAACCAATGCCCGCACTACCACCTGTGACAATTGCTGTTTTACCTGATAGCTGTAGATCTAAGCTCATGAGATGAATTCCTAGATGTGTTTGGTATGATATCTACTGCCTGCAATGGATAACCTAGTACCGCAAGGCGGAAGTCAATGCTTCGGCTACGCTCAGCAACCGAAGTCAAAAGTATTATATATTGAGGCTTTTGCCTGTTTGGAATGGGTGGTTTATTTAAGCCGAGGTGTACTAGTCTCTCTCTACTTCATAGTTTTTGCGGCTAGGTTGATGATATTTTATCATATACGGTAAGCTGGTAGAGTTTTTGTATTTAATAAAAATTAACAGGTATAGGACTACTATGTGATTTTTGAACAAGGTTAAGCATCGTAGGGTGCGTTAGGACGAAGTCCGTAACGTACCGCCAAAAGCTTGGGATGGTGCGTTACGCTTCGCTAACGCACCCTACGTATCTACGTATCTTTTCAAAAATCAAATAGTAGTCCTATAGACCAGAGAATACCTAAATAATCAAGTATCCTATTGACTGAAATTTTGGATAAAATATGTCTGAAATCACCGATTTATCAGCTTCTCAACTTTTTTCGCTCTATCGCGATCGCCAATTATCACCAGTAGAAGTCACCGAAGCTGCCCTACAACGGATCAATGCTTACAAGAGATCAGTTAATGCCTTTGCGATCGTAGACGAAAAGACTGCTCTCGCTGAAGCCCAAGCCTCGGAAGTGCGATGGTTAAATGGTAGTCCCCTTGGCTTGGTGGATGGAATACCCTTTACTGCCAAAGATTTATTGTTAACCAAGGGTTTACCAACACGCCGAGGAAGTAAAGCAATTATCGCTCATCAACCTTGGGAAGAAGATGCACCTGCGGTAGCCCGTCTACGTGAACAGGGAGCAGTATTACTGGGAAAAACGACAACCTCAGAATTTGGTTGGAAGGGTGTCACCGATAGTCCTCTAACTGGTATCACCCGCAATCCTTGGAATCCAGAACTTACCCCCGGAGGTAGTAGCGGCGGGGCGGCTGTCGCTGCTGCATTGGGGCTAGGAACACTCCATCTCGGTACTGATGGCGGCGGATCATCAAGAGCACCGGCAGCGTTAACAGGGGTGTTTGGTTTCAAACCCACTTTTGGAAGTGTAGCTGGTTATCCATCAGCTCATACAGGAACTCTGTTTCATATTGGCGTTTTAGTTCGTACTGTTAGCGATGCAGCTATTACGTTGAATGTCATTGCCCATTCGGATGTGCGTGATTGGTATGCTTTACCAGATGCTCAACAAGACTATACTTTGAATTTAGATCGGGGTGTAGCTGGACTGCAAATTGCTTACAGCCCTAACTTTGGCTATGCTGATGTTGAGCCAGAAGTAGCCGCTTTAGTGAAAGCCGCAGTCGATGTATTTGCGAAACTCGGTGCTGTTGTCGAAGAGGTCGATCCTGGTTTTGCCAATCCCCGCAGTATCTTCCAAACTCTATGGCAAGCGGGTGCAGCCAAGCTACTGCGTGGTTTTAGTCCAGAACAACAAGCTGTGATTGAAGAAGGCTTACAGAATATTGCTAAAGAAGGGGATCGCATTACACTAGCAGAATACCTCAGTGCCCAAGATGCTCGCGAAGCTTTAGGAAGACATCTGCAACGCTTTCACTCAAACTATGATTTACTGATTACTCCCACCTTACCTGTAGTTGCTTTTCCTGTCGGACAAAACAGACCCCCATTATATATTAATCATCCGCAACGAGATTGGTCACCGTTTACATATCCTTTTAATCTCACACAACAACCTGCTGCATCTGTACCTTGTGGCTTCACCAAAAATGGCTTACCTGTAGGTATACAAATTGTCGCCACCAAATACAGAGATTTACTAGTATTGCAAGCAGCTAAAGCTTATGAAAGTGTTTCGCCTTTCATTATGCCTAGTCAAAACTCTAGCCTTTTTTAAGGCTAGTGAAGAAGGCAGCTATGCTGCTATGTTGCTCTTGCAGTGTGGGCTTCAAACCCACACTGATTGCAAGCCACCTTTTCAGAGATGCTTTCTTGGGGGGCTTAAACCCTTGGCTCCCAAGGAGTCAAGATCGCTTCTTTCGGGCATTCCGGGGAAGGTGGGGTCCCCTTTGGGGATAAGGGGCCCCGGATAAATCCATCTCTTGCCTTCTGCCCTCTGCCCTCTGCCTTTCCTACTAAAAAACTCTCGTAGTTGGGAAAAATATCAGTTGCCCCTTTTTTAAATAATACTTGAGCGTCATCGTCTCACTACACCAGATAGTTTGCCATGTTTAATATTCGATCAGCGAATTATTCGTGTAACAGAATATTTGTGTTTTCTACTACATCTTTTTTTGGATGTATTGTGTAAGATTTATCTTAATTGTGAATAGCTGAGCGCCTGAAAGCTTGACAGTAAAAGGATTTTATAAATCTGCCATCCAAATACAAGTATTTTTATGACAACAACGACTGACCCCGATTTTGGCGCTCGTGAGGCACTACGCTTAATTGGTCCCGATCCGGAAAACTGGGTGAGCGATCGCCCAGGCATTGACCACAATGTCACAATAGTAGGTGGTAGCGGCAGTGGTAGTGTCTTTGCATTTGCGCTACGCCGTGCAGGTATAGGCCGCGTAACGGTAATTGATGCAGCGGATGACGAAGCCCATGCAGGCGTGTGGCTGACGCGAGCGCGGATGAACAAACTCCGCACACCGAAGAACCTACCCGGCCCCGAATTAGGCATTCCGGATCTGTCTTTTCAAGCGTGGTACGAAGCACGGCACGGTGCTGAAGCCTACGCGGCAATTGACCGGATTCCACGAGTGTTGTGGGCTGAGTATCTTAGCTGGTATCGGCAATTTCTTGGCATCTCAATTCGTTACGGGACAAAGTTGGCGCGGGTTGAACCAGATGAAGGTTTCTTTCGTCTGCATCTTGAGGTAAATGGTTTGCCGCAGATAGAGACTACGCGCAAAATTATCTTCGCCAATGGTGTCGCTGGCACTGGTGGCCCATACGTGCCTTCAGTACTGGCTGATTTACCACGCACCCTGTATGCACATACCGCCGATGCGATTGATTTTGAAGCACTGCGCGGTAAGACTGTAGCAGTGCTGGGTGGGGCAGCTTCAGCTTTCGACGCAGCCGGGGTAGCACTGGAATCGGGAGCAAAGGCAGTACACCTGTTCGCACGGCGACCTGCGATCGCATCACTGCCCATAAATCGCGTGCGGGGTTATCCTGGTGCTTACTTCAACTATCCAGAATTATCCGATGCAGCCCGCTGGTTCCAGGCTTGGCGCTTTCACCAAGTGGGCTCCACACCACCACCGGACGCGATTGAGCGAGCGATCGCCTTCTCCAATTTCCACCTGCACCTATCTGCACCTTGGAAATCGGCGCAGGAAAAGGACAACCGCATCGTTGCCCAAGTGAACGATGATGCTTTCGAGTTTGATTTTGCGATCGCTGGTACTGGCTACTTCGTTGACCCCACAAAGCGCCCTGAACTAGCTAACTTTTCTCAGCATATTGCCCTGTGGCGCGATCGCTACCAACCACCAGCCGACCAGCGCGACGACGATTTAGGGACGCACCCCTACCTCGGACAGGCTCACGAATATCTAGAGAAAGTACTTGGCACTGCGCCCTACCTGAAAGATATTCATGTATTTAACCCTGCTGGTTTCGTCAGCTTCGGCTTGCCAATTGGTGATGTACCCAGCATTCGCCGTGACGTACCTGCAATAGTATCGCGCATTAGCCACGACTTGTTCTTCACCGACTGGGAACAGCACGAGGCACGTATTACGGGCGACAACATCGCACCAGATTTTGAGGAATCACTCTACGCCGCAGCAATTTGGAAACAGGCAGCGAGGGGAGTGGGGAACTCGGGGCCCCCTCTGGGGATTAGGGGTAATGGGGAACTCGGGGCCCCCACGGAGTGGGGATTAGGGGC
>Ga0116229_10009423_pt1 | contig 14892 bp, 12 predicted proteins | sample S1TSphgellanicum_3_FD_87313 | JGI IMG/M metagenome (GOLD analysis project Ga0116229, IMG submission 87313) | Host-associated microbial communities from peat moss isolated from Minnesota, USA - S1T2_Fc - Sphagnum magellanicum MG | ecosystem: Host-associated > Plants > Peat moss > Unclassified... | reverse complement strand
TAATGAAGCAATGTCTTTACATCTATCTGCACTGTCAACATGGATATCCTCTGATAGGCCTGGTAAGCTGGAAAGAACATCACAGGCTGAAAGGCTTGTTACAAGTTTATCTAAGACATAGCAGCTCTCCAGTGCATGCCGACTTGTAGAAGTCTTTGTGGTGTTCGCGATGGTCCTCTTCCTAGTGCTAGTCCTTTTTGTGATGTTTTTGAGCTTCCCTTAGTGCAGCTCCTAATGAATTGAACACCCCCCCCACCGCCCCCCCGGCTTGTTCATGATAATTGTCTTCTTGGTGCTAGTCCTTTCCTTGTGTTAATCCTCTTCCTGGTGTTCTTGAACTTCCTTTGGTGTTGTAACTCTCCTTGGTGTGGCTCTTGATAAATTGAACCCCCCCTTTTTTGTTCGTGATGGTCTTCTTCCTAGTGCTAGTCCTCCTATAATGTTGGTCTTCTTACTGGTGTTGTTCATCTCCTCCTAGTGTTGGTCCTTTCCTTAGTCCTCTCTTGGTGTTCTTAATTTTTTTCTTGGTGGATCAAACCTCTTTGAGTTCTTGGTGATTTTTAGTTGGTGCTTTTGAGCTTGGAACCGTGGAGTTCCTAGTGGTTGTTGAACCATTAAATTACTATTCCAACAACTTTTATTCAACCCTTCTACCCTAATTATTATTATTATTATTGCATTTGTTTTAAGCTTATCCCCCCCTTATTCTATTTTCATGTTTTAATTCATGAAACACTAGACCCTACTCTCCGTTTTACTCCTTTTAGTTGTTTGTTTCATTAAGTTGTTGTAAACTGTTGCAATTCCCTTTTTGTTTTCCATTTGAGCCTTAGTTCACTGTTGAGCTTTTTTCTGAAGATTTGTTGTTCAACCCAAGTTCACACCCCTATATCTAAAAGGGTGAGCTTGCAATCCTTCTTTGAAATTGTGGTGAATTTTATTTCATCATGTTTCTTTGATTACTTCAGATGACCAAGCTATGATGAAAGTAACTTGCTGGTATCTTATAAGATCCTTTTTAGTTGTTTGTTTTGCTATAGTCATTGTTGTTGTTACCTTTTTAGCCTACTTGTTTTGCTTCTCCTTGTTTCTTGTTTCTTTAATATGTTATGTTGTCACCTTATCCATTGCCTTTTGCCACATAATGTTTAAGTATTTTTTAAAAATCACAACATGACTTTGTAAATAATCAATTAAACAATTCTCTTGCACTAGTCCTTCTTGCATGGAGATGTGGTAATGACAGTTCAAGTTGTTGCCTACCAATGTTTCTTAAGTTTTGAGGATTCTGCATTCTACTCCCACATTTATTGAAGACCACTTTAAGGTTTCAACCAAATTTTTTATTAGAAAAATAGATTCAAAGTTAATGATTATAGAAATAGTAGGCATGTCCACATAATACCTAGGCTGATCTTGAACCACATTATTCGGTATAGATTCATGAGTTGTAGGTTTTATAGTTGAAACTATATTGATCATGATCAACTTTTTTGCAACATTTTGTTTGCCCATTCCATCTCCCCATTCTCTTCTTGATTTGATTAATAATCATCATTTTGCTATTTTCCAATCTAATTCACTATTGTATATAAGTTATTAGGCCTTGTTCTTTCATCCATGGCTTTAGGGTTTAATGGGCAAATCCATATACTTTTGAACCTTAAGATGATATTTTTTCTTGAAAGTGCTTGGTTTAGTGCTTTATCCACCCATCTTGCCAAAACTATTTTGTTTTGTTCAATGTAGTTCCTATTAATCATTGTTGTGTTTCTTTCCTTTTAAAATTTTGTTTTGAAAGGTTTGAAGCAAGCTACGTCTAAAGGCTGTAATGCATGGGATGTTTGTGAGGGCAACATAACCATATCTAGCCCAAATGCTTATGCTTGTTTAATTGCCCCAAGGGTGACATGGAATCCATGGCCATTGAAGATGAACAAATGCATATTTGGTAGAAAGATTATGCTTCTAGTTGTTTGGAACTTGTGATCAATGCATAGAACTCCTCAAAGTTTGACCATATTAAATTTTGATAAGTTGTTTATGTGTAGGCAATAAGTGTGTATAACAAACTATGACTTCTTGGAGTTTGAAGAAATCTACTTCTCTTATAGTTACTTATACTATATCTAGGAATTATAGAATTTTGAGTCTAGTTGTAATACAAAAACTTTTGAACTTCTAATTTTAAAGTTCATCTATTGTATCTTTTCCTAGATGCCCTCTTGCATCCGTCTTTAAAAATCTTGGTTTTCTTTCTCTTCTTTGGCAACACAAGGATGTGATTGTTGATAATCAAGCTTTTGGAGCTCCTTTTTGGTTAGTTTAGTGTGTGTGATTTTTTGATTTAGCTTTTGAGGCTCTTCTTTGGCTACTTTAAGTTGTAGAATTTGTTCTTGTTGATCTACTAAGACGTGTTTATGATCTAGAACTCTTTATTTTTATGTTGCTTGGCCTCTGCTGGTCTAGCCCATATGCTCTCAAAACCTTGATGAATGACTTGAGGTTAAATTAGAGCATTGCTTTGTGAATTTGATGTTTTTAGTTTTCGGTGGGAATGGGTGTGCACAAATTAGGGGGAAATTAGAAAGGTTCCCCCAATTAATGTGTAGGATTTGATTATCCATTTGATTCTTGTAAATCCTAATCCTTGTCTATGATCAGTTGTGTGTTATTTAACATGACCTATAGACCCCATCACCAAACTTCTTCCCTTTTATTGGTCAATCCAATTGTTTATCACCAAACTTTTATTTCCACATCAAACATCAGGCCTTTGAAAAATTGGCCCAACTTTTTCCTATAACCAAACATTGAAAGTATCTCATGTTTCCCCTATTCCATAATGAAATTCAGCTAATCACCCATCACCAAACATGTCCCTTGTGAATTTATTCAAACTTTTTACAAATATGACCACCAAAATCTCTAATATTGAACACTAAAACTTGATGGGTGGTTAGCAATATGAAAAACTTAAAACAAATTATTTTCAACCAAGCATTTGATGGTAGGCTAAAAGGCGAACACCCAGAAGAATTGTTTTGTTCTAACATAGGCAGGCTGCCACACTAGGTGGATGCTTGGTGACCAGCCTGTGTTTGGTGATGGGCCTCTCTATCCTAAGAAGAGCATCTCCAGGAGTACTTAGTCTGTGTGACCCTGCAAAAATATTTTTCACATCCAAGTTTAGATATTTACTTTTTTGCAACCCCACCGATAAAACTGAAATTGGGACAGCAAATAGGTGGGGTACTACTACTACCAAACCACCTGGACCAATCATTATGATGGGCCAATCAGAAACACTGAGGGAGCAGTCAGATCAAATTTATTACACTCTTTTCTGCGCCTTTTACCAGTCACCGCAAACTGTTCAATTCTGCTGAACCAAAACCAATTTCTTAAGCCAAACCGGCGTGTTTTGACTTTTCTTCATCCAATTTTACTGTGCAGGATCACATACTAAGCAGTGCTGGAGATTCTATAACAACAATTCACATAAACACCTAGTGAACATTCCTCAAAATGAACTCCCAACTGTTCACAGAAACACCTAGTGAAAAGTCCTCAAAATGCACTCAAAAACAGTTCACAGAAGCGCCCAGTGAACATTCCTCAAAATCTGCCACCAAATGAAAAAAGCGCTACTTTCTTCTTCTGGAGTTTCTCCCTTCGAACAGACGGAGAGAACCAACAAAGAAACATCCTAAAGACTTTAGGATGCGCGTGTGAAGGAAGGAAAGAAGAAAGGAAGGGACAAGGACTTGAGAAACAACCAAATAAAACTCCTTCCCTTCTACACTAAAATAATCACTTGCTCTTCCGTGTGTGTGTGTGTGTGTGTGTGTTTTTTTAGGGTTTTGTTGGGGTGTTTTAGGGTTTTGCCTCTGATACTGTCGTCGTCGTCTTCTTCCTCTTCTTCTTTCCTGTGCAACGGTTGTTGGGTCGCCGATTGCATATCGAGAGGGCCGGGTTGCGGCTCTCGCTCGTAGCCGTAGATTGATTGCAAGTACAAATTCAAAAGAATTTTTTTGAGTTTTTGAATGGAGAAAACAGGAGGGCGACCACAAGGATGGTCGTCGCTCACTCGTCAGTACCGTGACTTCTCGTTGGGTGGTGGTGGTGGTGCTTCTGTTGCGCATCATGGCGGCTTCTCTCCTTTGGCATCGCTTCCCTACCAAGAGGTGCAGTCGCGGACCGTGCCTTTGCAGCAGAGACAGGCGGCGTCGGGTCAGAAACCGGCGGCACTAAACCCTGTGGATCATCTGAGTAACTTGATAAAGCGGGAAACGCAGCAGACTCAGCAGCAGATTATACTGTCGAGGCTGCGGGAACGTCATAGCTGGGCGGACGAGGTTTTAGTACAAGAAGTGCTGCAAGGTGTGGGCGGGATCGAAGCCGTCGCGTCAGCCCAACTCCAATCCATGGCTCCTCATGAAAGCTTCGGAAACCAGCTCCGGAGACGAGATCAAGTAGAGCAGGCAGGTCGGAGGAGTAGTACTGGTACGGGAGTGGAAAGAGATGCGGGAACACTGCCGCAGTCGGAAAGGGCAACTGGTAGTGAGGAAGTGGACAAAGACGGAGACGATGGCCTCGAGAGCAGCCACCGGAGCTTGCAAGCAGATGATGTGCCCATTGAACCTGAGTGGGAAGACGACGACGTTTACTCGCGTGCTCGCCGAGAAGCTTTACGCATGAACAGGTACATCGTTTTCTTCCCTGTTCCAGTTCCAGTCCTCGCGTTAGGTTTTTACCCATGTGCAAAGAAGAAGAAGAATTAGGGCAAGTTTTGAACACACAAGTTTGGGAAGCTTTTGTGAGAGAGGAAGAAGAAGAAGCTGAGAGAAGAATACTAGCTGATTCTTCTCACAAAACAATGAAGACAGCAACAACAACCTCCTCTTACAGAAACCTGCGCCCTCTCACTGAGAAAGAGCTTTGGAGAAGGAAGAATTAGGATTAGGGTTTTTGTGATCCATCTCTTCAAGGCTTTTTGGTCTGTCAAAGCAAAGATTTTTTTGCAGCCTTCTTTTTTTCTCCCAGAGTTGGTTTGTGTGGATGATCTGAGATCAGTCTTTGGAGAAGAAGAATTAGGGTTTTTGTGATCCATCTCTTCACAGGTTTTTTGTGTCTGTCAAGCATATGCTTTTTGCAGCCTTCTTTTTTTCTCTCAGAGTTGGTTTATGTGGGTGATGATGGAGCAGAGCAAGGGCCAGGCATGCCCATGGAGCTGCTAATGCGTTTATGGCTGGAGACCATAGCCGTGCAAAGAAGCTGTCACGGGAAGCTCAAGAAAAGTCAATACTGGCTGAAAAACTTCATGCCCAAGCTGCCAAAGAGATTTTCAATATCAAGAATTCTCGTAAGGGTGGCAGCAAATTGATGACTTTTCCTAATTGCAGTTGTACATGATGCTAGTGTCCTTAGATGCTTGCTTGCTTGCTTTTACAGTGACAAGCTACAATGAAATGCTTTACCCTAACAAGCAAGCTTGCTTGGTTGTTGCAACTGGAATGTCTCTTGAGTTCTAGCTGACATCATGACCAAGTCTTTGCTATTGCTTCCAGAAATACAATAGAGACTCAGCATGCAGATTTTGTATAATGTGTTTGCTGAGATTTTGGGGCTGGCTATTATATAGTTATCTACACCTCTTGTCAGGTGCTGATGATCATGTCAGTGCTTAGTCATGGCAGCTCATTGTCACTGCTATCTGTGATGAAGGTGATAGTCTGAGGCTTTGTGAGTGACTCTCATAAGAATATGATCACACTCATTATCATGTTAGCTTGAAAGTGTGGTTGTGGAGATTTTCTGCAATCTCATAGACATAGATTTTGAATGGATATATTTGAAAGATATTTAATTATCTTCCATTGCAGTTTTTGAACAATAGCACAGAGAGAAAATTGAAAATGCTGAAACTTGTTGTGGGTTTGGGAGGTGCAGAGAAAGATATGTGGACACTTGATTTACATGGGCTACATGCCATGGAGGCTGTTGACGTGTTACAACAGCACCTGGGACATTTAGAGCAAGAATTAGTCAAAAATCCTTCAACTGGATTTACACTCGCACAGATGAAAACAGAGAGCTTCTCAGAGAATAGGGAAAACAGATCTAATACCAAACTACAAGATGCTGAATCTGATAATCTAAGTGTACGACTGACATCAAGGATAGGAGTAAAGAAGGAACTCACAGTCGTAACTGGTACTTCTCATAACCTATGTTGTAAATGTTTGTAGCAAGATTGGGTTCAGATGAATGCAGTTTGTTGAAGTTATCATTTGATGGTAGACACCTTTCATGTTTCTGAACCTCTATTTTAGAAATTGGCATGTCCTCAAAAATCTTGCCACCAATGTTCTCTCTCTCTCTCTCTCTCTCTCTCTCCTTTCTTGTTTGGTTTTCTTTTTCCCTTTTCTCTTTCTGTTTCTTTGTTTTTGGGCCTCTTTCTACTTGAGTTTTTGTTTTCTCCTCTTTTGGCTTTTGATGAGCTAGCCAGCATCATGGCTGATTTTCCAGTGACTGCCTTCAGGCCGTGTGACAGAAACCCAGTGTGTCATTTAATATTTGATATTAGCCTCCACCCATTACCAGGAACTGATGAAGTCAGTGGATGTTATGCTAGGTGGTCAATACCATACAGGTTGCTGTTGAAGCTTCCTGAATGTGTATATGCCTGTGACTGTAATTCAAACTGCTCTTTTGTTTTGTTCTTCAGTCTTGTTTTTCTTTTCTTCAGGGTTCAGTCACCTCATTTCATGCTTGTTGATTTGGTTGCTGTTATGTTGTCAGATCTATAACATCCATAACCTTATTTTCTGGTCATACTTCAATTCTTCAGGTTGACTTAGATTGTGTGTGTGGAGAGGAATTCCCAGCACTTACAAAGATATTTAGAAATTGGCATCCAGAGATGGGGAATGTAATGCTGGTGTGACTGAGGGTTTTGATTAGCTATGTTTCTTGAGTGCTAGCCAATAGAGTGATGATGTATTAAGGGAATGGGAATGACTGCAGGACTTGGAAGGCATAGCAAAGGTGGTCCATCTCTGCCAGCGGCCATCAGAACATTTCTTTTGAGTCAAGGGTATGGTGTTTTCTCTTTGAACCAAACTCATTTGGCTGTTGTATGTATTAAACAAGGTTTCAAATGCAGTTCTACTGGGAGGCTCTGAATATGTGCTTTGCTGCATCTGGATGGTGTACCTGATGGCATGATTTCTATGGTCAAAATTGAGCTCATTGTCATAATTGCATTGAAGCAGTGTGTTGGTGCATGTTCTAATAGAGTCTGATATATCTGTATTTAAGATAGAAAATCGTGTAGTTTTTGGACATCTGCATGGATTTCTCATGGTCACGTATCATATGCTGACCATGTAACTTCAATGCAGATGTCCAGAGGTTGCAGGATTTTGAGTATGTTGAGGGGATGCTATAGAGGGAAACAAACACTGAACACTTAGCATTAAGCAGTAGCGCTGGTTATCAAGGGAACTAGTCTCAAATCAAATACTGTCACAGAAACACGAGGATACATGACTGTCAAGTTACTGCTCTCTGTGCTATTTTTGGAATTTCAAGAGAAGCTGTTGCATCATTCTGTCACTCAAGCATGTTTGTTTTGTACAGATACAAGCTTAATGACACAAGGCCAGGTGTGGTGGGTGTCTATCCAAAGCTTCGCTACTTCAGGGATTCAAACAAGGTTGCAGAGAATGGTATGCAGCTTGAATAAAATGTGCTCTATTAGCTGTACAATTCACTGGTTTAGATGTACAATTTGTATCACTACAAGTTAGTACCTTTACCCTTAAAGAGGGGACTGACATCTGATATTGGACGCGGAACTTGGGGATGTTTCTTCCTTGCTCAGAATACTCATCCTCACCTGAAATACTCATTGTATCAAGACCTGATTGGATAGTGATCAAAGCAGTGATGGAGATCAAGGGAAGTCATTATATGTATGTAGTTTGTAAGTCTGATTCATTCATTCAATTGTAACACTCAGAGCCAATTTTTTCTCGCTGCAGCTGCCATTCATGTAATGAAAGCACATTGTAGTACTCAATGGAACCTTTATGTGCTGGGCTTCATTGTTGCATGCTTGACGATCAATGGGTCTGTCTGAGAACCCCTCAACAATTGCTGGTTTGTTGTTCTTAGGTGAAAATTATCGTAACAAGAGTGGGTTGCTGTGGTCATTACAGAGGTGGTTTTGAAATGTTTTTTGTAACAACTTGTTGCCCTTTTCCCTTTGTTCTTTAGGGCAATTGTGGAGCAGAATTTTGTTCAGTTTTGAGTGCAGCCTGTGTAGGGGGATTGGACATTGGACTGATAATGCCCTTGTTTGGGAGTACACTCTGAAGGTCCTTTACACATGGCTTTTAATTCTGATGCGTAATGGTTACCATTCTGAAAAGAAAGAACCGCCCACACTCAGAAACTCACAGTTCTTTGCTGATTCTGTCATGAGAAACCACAGGGTCTTTGAGATTTCAAAATTAGCAGAACCAGAGGTTTTTTTCATTTGGAACGTCTTCATTGTTTTTGCTTCTGAGTGTGAGTTTCTTAACACTTTTTAGCGGGTTCTTACATTTTCTATTTTTCATAATGTTCTTTCTCTTTCTTCTCACATCTTTTGATTTAAAATTTGCTTCAGAGTCTTAAGGGTTGAGTAATGCCCTCAAACAAGGGCACCACCACATACAGGTCCCTGTTTGGCTAAGGCCTCCGGTAGGCCCTTATTCTCTGGCTACACCAAAATTGGAATTGGTGGTTTTCTTTTTAATTTTTTATATATTTTTTGTTAGGTGGTTTTATTGTTTTGAAACTTTCAAAAACCAAGAACCCAGGGTTAATTATCAAAATCAAATACCTGCACAAGACTGGTATTATGGACCAGAAATTGCACCAAACCTTTCCACAGTTCTCAAAAAAGTAAAATAATTACTAGAAAATTGTCAGTTCTTTCATAACACTTGAAGGTTTCATTCTAACAACCCAAGGTTCATTCTAGTGATGATAATTCATAGAACTTGGTTTCAACTTTAGGTTTCATAAGTTGTCATTTTGGACGACAGTTCCAAGTTCCAAAGCTGAAACTTGTTTAGTGATTCTTAAGTAAAGAAGAATGGAAAGGTGCAATTTTAAATATCATAATGACATTAAACCTTGCACTTTCTGAAAAATGCAATTACTTAAATTTTCTCACATAACTTTCCCACAACAATGTGAGACATTCTAATGTTCTCGCACAACCTTTCATTAATTAATTATTTTTTATCTTGCATCTTGCTTTTTCCCACAAAAAAAAAATAATGAATGGAAACTTATACTTATAATTCATAGGAATCACTACACTAAAAAATTTCCTACATAGTGGTGATATAATTTTATTATTTTCTTGTAAAAGGCTTTCTCACAAAAGGGTACAGACAATTAAAATTTTCATGCAGCCCTAAAAGTAATTAATATTGTGAGGGTTCTAATGTTGTCACTATGATATGTCAATTCAAAGTTTTTTATTTCAATTTTTTTTTTTTCAACTAGTCATGAGCATATTCTCAATACCTGTTCAATAAAATTTGAATTCAATGGAACTTGAATTCCATTCAAAGTAATAGTAGTTGGAATACATGTGGTTCTCATCAATGTTACAATTTTTAAAAAAGAGAGAAATACATCATCACGTGTTGTATGCGTGATGATTCCAAATGCTTATCAAGTTTATACCCAATTTTTTCTTTGTCGTTTCACTTTTTTTCAGCACTATATTAATATTTCTCATAATCATATTATATTGAATTCATGTGTTTTCAATTCACATTTTGAGTTCATATTTCAAACGTCTTGTTCAGTATCTGACTTTGCTGCTTTTGGTCATAACCCTCCTCTGGTTGTCCCTGGGCTTTGTGCTCGCTGTCCTTTGCATAGCAGCAGGGATTCTTCCTATGAGTTGGGGATATTTCCTCATCGCTTCCCTTGGCATGCAAGTGATGTTCAAGGGAAAGCCGTCAGCAGGCCCCTTGCAGCTGATACTTGACAAGAACAACAACAAACTTGTAGCAGAGGCAGGAGTTCTATTCATTTGTTCTCACAGAACATTATTGGATCCCATCTTTTTTTCAGTTGCATTGGGTTGTTGCATCACAGCAGTCACCTTCTCCATTTCTCAATTCTCTGAAATGGTATCCCCAATCAAGACTGTGGCACTCACACACAACAACAGAGAGCAAGATGCCACCAACATTCACAAGCTTCTGGCAGAAGGAGATTTAGCAATTTATCTGGAAGGTACCACTTGCTGTGAACCATTTTTACTATGCTTCTCATCACTCTTTGTAGAGTTTACAGATCAAATCATTCCTGTAGCCATGAATAACAGAAATTCCATATTCCATGGCACCACTGGCAAAGGATGCAAATTCATGGATCCTTTTTTCTTCTTCATGAACCCGAGACCTGTACATGAGATCAGCTTCCTCACACCACTGCCAAGAGGGCTCACATGTGCTGCTGGAAAGTTGCGAAATGATTTTGCAAATTACACACACAGGATTCTTGCAGCCACCTTGTGATTCTAATGCACAAATCTCACACACAAGGATAAGTACAGGGTGATTGTTGGCAATGATGGAACTATTCCTGTGAGAAACACTCCTTCAATCCTTGCCACAATATCATCAAATGTACAACAATAGCAACCAAATGTACAACAACAGCAATCACACAGACAACAGCAATAATTTTGCAATGAGCTCATGCTAAAAAAGCCCAAGCTCATATTCAGACTGCTGAGCCACATTTGTAACATAAGACAACATTCACAGCATCTAGAGCAGAGATGACATGACAAAGACTGGTTGTTAGCTGCTTGTATGAGCCCTCTGAAGTTCAACCCATGCTATTGTCCTTGAGGTTTGCAATGACAGATGCATCCCAAATGCTAAGGTTGCCCATAATATACCTACTTATAGCATCGAGAAATAGACCCACCAGGAACACCAACTGACGGGTCTCCACTCATCAGTCACTGTCTCATCATCTAATTGCAAACAAGTTTTGCCCTTCTCTGGCAGCCAGTACAGCTGAAATGGTTTCCATGGCTGATAGTACTGCTGCTTTCACCATGATGATATTTATGACCCAATCAATCCTCCATTGATTTCCATGGCTGAATGATACTGCTGCTTGACCTCGATTATGTTCGTGACCCAATCCTTCAACCATGTCCTGCCTCCATGCATTTCCACTGTACACTACAGAATCCACTTTCAAACTGAAAACCTACTGGAGAAAGGCTCCAAATTTGAAGAGGACAAGAATACCAAGAGTTGATGATGATGCTGGTCAGTCAGCACTGCCCCACAAATATCATGAGAACACATTAATTTCCATTGTACTATATACTACAGAATCCACTTCCAAGCTAGAAATTTACTGCTAAAAGGATCCAAATTCAAAGAGGAGAAAGGATACCATGAGTTGATGATGGTGGTCCTCACTTGCTGCCCCACTGTTCTTTAGTGGCCCAAACACTGTATACCACCTTAAATGAGTCAAATCATATTCACTCTGGTGCACTTGCATGAGCACCAAATAGCAATTGAGTTGTCTTCTGTGCAGAGACATCTCAGAATGTGAATGGGACAAATTACTTGAAAATTATACTGTAAACTCACCAAATAACTTTACATCAATAGATGAATTTGTGCAATTTGCATTCACGTGGTCAGGTTCTCCACCAGATGCACTGAGTTTTTGACAGACATCAGATAGAAAGTTCAGGAGTGGAGAATCATTTGAGGTTAGCACATAGTATACACTGAAGGACGGGCACCAGCAACAGCTCAAATGGTGGACTCTCTCAGTTTGCAATCACATGTTTCAATGTATAGGGCAAACCTGGAATAGAATATAGATGAATGAATTGAAGAAAGGAAGACAGGGAAGGATTGGAGATTGCAAATACCTCTTCATGAGTACTGTGAACATCTCCATACTTACAACCTGAATAAAATTCAGAGATAGACCTGATAATAAGGTTTTAGATGTTGCGAATCTGACAACCTCTCGACAAATAGGAAATAGAGGAAATCCAACCCTAAAGAACACAGGAAATAAAAACAAAGCTGAGGACTGGTTTGACCAACAGAGTGACAGTCACATGCACAGAGACCATCAATAACTCGTGGCAAGCTAAAGCAACATGCCCACTGACTCAATCAGCTCCCAGCCATACTGGAAACATCACACACTATCCAACATACTGAGTTTCTGCCACAAAACCATCAGTAATGGGAAGAGACTCCCCAAAATGCTGGCTAGCCCAACAAAACCTAAAAGAGAAGCAGCAGAACCAAGCGGGGGAAAGAAAAACCCAAACAAGAAAAGAGGAAGAAAAAGACAGATAACAAAGAGAGGGCATTATCTTTGAGGGCAAACTGGCCTTTGCAAGGCTTCCTAATGAGGATGAAGCCCTTGAAAAAATCATTTTGAAGATGAAAATAGGAGAGAACAAAGCAGATGTCAAGGTGAGGAGAGTGCTGATACATGAGTGAGACAGCCAGAAATGTTGTAGAACTTCATTACACTCAAGATTCATCACTGCTCTCATGTATCTGTTGCACAGTCAGACAAATTTGCACTCACCTAAGAAACGACAACATAATTTCTCACTTCTCATTTGAATCTAAGCTAAACAGAGTGTCCTCACTACAGGTGAGCATGTGCAACACAACTACTACACCAGCAAGAAATGAATGATCATTGCCTGCTTACATACATGATCCCATAGTCTACATGCATGCTCCAAGCACTAACAAGAAACAAAGCAATGGCTCTTGGAGACTACTTCACCCGCCTGCGCCCTTCTTCCTGCCCAAGCCCAATTGACTGTCTTGCATTTTGGATGCCTTTTGGGTCTACACATCAGATCAAATCAAAAACACAACTGTCAAGTCTGGAAGAAAGTGTGCCCATGAGATCAAAGGTGCTCAACACTACCAATGTAGAGAAGGAAATGCCTTTCTGGAACAAGTTATTGCATCAGTGAGTTCCACCCCCTAAAAATGGTTGACATTTTCATCTTCCCAAGAGTGAGTATGTCAACACATGCAAAACATTTCAGCCTCTAGGAGCACCAAAACCATGTTTAATTTTTGGTCATAGAAATGACCTACTTCCGAGACGGCAACATTATTTTGCAAAATTCAGCATCATATTCACCTCTTTCTAGTGCAAGAACTGGTCTTATCCATTTAGGTCTCAAAATGGATTTATGAAATGATACTGCTATTGTGGAGGAGGACCTGTAACAACCACATGTTCTGGACCACTGCCTTAACCAGATGGAACTGGAAAACATATAGGAGGGAGAACTTGGTCATGATGTTGACAAGCTTTCAGGAGCCAAAGCTAAGGAACAAGGTCAACAGTATTGTCATTCATTCATGCTCCAACAAGCTTGTGACCATGAGATGATTTGCTTTTAGCTTGCTATTGTCCAAGCAAGCATCTAAGCCTAAGGCATAGAGAGGCCTACATAAAGGGTAATGATTGGAGCCTTCCAGATTAACCACAATGCAAGGAGCACAGAGAGAGAATATTGTGAATTACCGAAAAATTGGGTGAAGATGCGAGTGAAGAATCCCAAATTGCGAGCAATACTTTGCCCTAATTGGGGCGGCAGAGGTTTGAGCAAGGTGTCAAAGCTGAATGCCCTTCTTAGAAACTGCAGAGAAAAATGAAGCATAGTTACACATGACAATTGTATAAGTATAGACCTCTTCATGACAAATTAGAGGCTTGCATTCACCATTAAAGAGTTACTGGACAAAAGTCCAAAACTGAGTAGTAGCTTTGAGCAAGGGAGTTAGGGAGAGGTGTACCTGAAAGTTCCTTTGGAACGCCAGTTGTAGATCTTCATCGAAATCAAACATGTTGTCACTTGCTGGCTCAGAGAGGTCAGGTAATCCCCTCTTCTGAACAGGGGGTGCATACATGGTGGATCCCCGCCCTGGCTCCTTTGTTGCTCTCATTTTCAAGTGCTCATACTTGTCCTTCTTCTTTGCTGGAGCTGGCTGCCTCCAGGGCGGCGGAACAGAGCTGTTGTTACTACTACTCCCACTAACCATTATTATTCCACCAAGAAACCAAAACTTTCTTCAGTCTTGGAAACTGCACCAAAAAACCCCAAATTGTTTTTTTTGTCAGGTCCTGTGAGAAAAGACAAAAAGGGGAAGTTGATGATAAAGAAGAAACTGATATGAGTCTCATCAGAGGCAGTCACAAGCACCAAACCCTAAAATGGAAATTATGGCAGCAAACCAACCAAAACCCCCAATTGTTTGTTGTTAGATCCTGTGAGAAAAACACGAAAAAAGGAAGATGATGAAGAAGAAGAAACTGATATGAGTCTCAACAGAGACGGTAACAAAGCACCAACCCTAAAATGGAAATTCTCGCATCAAACCAACAACAACCCCAAATTGTTTCTCGTCAGATCCTGTGCAAAAACACTAAAAAAGTAAGAAGAAGAAGCTGACATTAGTCTCATCAGAGACAGTAACAAGCACCAAACCCTAAAATGGAAATTCTCGCAGCAAGAAAACCAACAACAGATGTCCAAGAATTCAAAAATTTAGAGTATAGATTCAAACGAGAAGGAGAGCAAGTCCAAGCTTCTGAACACACAGAGAACAACAACGTCCAAGTTCATGGAGAAACTCAAATGCTCCACAATAAATGGAAAGAAAAACAAGTCCCTGTCCAAAAACAAAAAAAAAAAAAAAAAAAAACACAAAAAAAAAAACACTTCAAAAATTCAAATTTTCTCAAAAAACACCAAACAAATTAAAACTATAATCAAAATTT
>Ga0116229_10009422_pt1 | contig 14892 bp, 7 predicted proteins | sample S1TSphgellanicum_3_FD_87313 | JGI IMG/M metagenome (GOLD analysis project Ga0116229, IMG submission 87313) | Host-associated microbial communities from peat moss isolated from Minnesota, USA - S1T2_Fc - Sphagnum magellanicum MG | ecosystem: Host-associated > Plants > Peat moss > Unclassified... | reverse complement strand
TTGAAACCACCTCAAACTGGGACCTGAACACAAAATGACTTACAACTCGCTCTCAAAAACTCCAAAATCCTTGAGATTTTGGGAGACACATAAAATATATGTCTTTTATATCTACTCAAAATTTCAGCCCTATTGATGATGACCACAAAGAGATATCACTTTCAAAAGAAACTGACTTCAAAACTGAGACTCAAACTTCAGATGCTTGGATCTCTCACAATACAAGTCCAAATGACATGAAATTTCTTTCACACATATATTCTTATATGATCTATAAGATCACAAAGTTACAGACTCAAAAAAGCTTAAACAAAGGAGATATGACCAAAAAACTAGATTTGACACAAAGTTTTCAAAAGCTCTTAACTCTCACAATACAAGTCCAAATGACATGAAATTTTTCTCACACATATATTCCTATATGATCTATAAGATCACAAAGTTACAGACCCAAAAAATCTTAAACAAAGGAGATATGACCAAAAAACCAGATTTGACACAAAGTTTTCAAAAGCTCTTAACTCTCACGAAACATATCCTTTTCTTTTGAAACTTTGAGAGGTAAAGCGTCCTATAGTCTTCTATAACCTTTCCAAGTTTCACCCCAAGATACTTCTAGCTACTTACTGAAACAACAAAACAAGCAAACAAGAAGAAGGAGCAAATCAAACTGTTATGGACCGACTACAAACAAGTGGAGAATTACAAGACAAGACAAGCTTTATTGATCCATCAACTGGTGTTGATCTGCTGAAGGGTTGTTCCCCAGACTATCTCCTTTTATAACCCTGAATCATACTAGTCCCAAAATATCCTAGGACATGACATTGCCCAAAGTATCCCAAAATATCCTAGGCCATGACAGTGTACATTAAGATCAATATGGTAAATACACTATGAAAAATCGCTTCCACCAAAACCACATTGCCTTGTAACTAAAATTAAAAAAAAACTCATATACAATTGTTATGTAACTATCTTTTGGGTATTATAACTATTTTGCAACTATCCCTTTAGAAATATGGTGTATTAATAAATAAATTATCACATCAAAAAATCAATTAGTTGTATTATAGTTGCAAGTGATTTGAAAATGGGTCTTCTATATGATAATTTATACATATCGTACATACATATGTAGTCAACCATGTTTGACTTTTTCAAGAGTTGCATTGTAGTTACATGTGATAATTACTTTAAAACTATTGTAAATGAATCATTAAAATAACAACTATGTTACAACTAGTGTACAATGTACATACATGTGATCATGCCATGTGTCCACATTTCCACCACTCATTATGTGATACATTTGCAACTAATTTTTTATTATGATTCCCATTGATACAATTAGTATGGCCATTACTAAAGTACTATTGTTCAACTATGTTATGATTATAATACAATTATTTATAACTTAATAAGGATACATGTTCATTAGTTATTTATATCTTCACCATATGTGTTTCATTTTGAGTGATTTAAAATGTTAAGGGAACACTACTTCAAGTTTTAGAAATCATCTTTGAAGTGCAAAGGAAAATGAGTAATGAAAAAATAACAAGAAAAGAAATAAGCTTTTCAATTTACAAAACGTGTTTTTTTTTCTTGTTTGTATTCTTTGGTCCCCTCCTACTTTCAAGTATGATAATTTTCTTATTTTTTATTCATTTTAAACGATTTAAAATACTATAGGAGTGCCGCTTTAAAGTTTTATAAATCATCTTTGAACTTTAATAGCAACAAAGCAACATACAAGGAAATTTGTGGGTGTTTGGGAACCAACATTATAACATTTGGTGGTTTTTATTTGAGTTCTTGATCCCTTTAACTTTGAGGGGCCATAGTTTTTTCAATTCTATTCCATTTTTTATGATTTTTAATGCACTAAACACACTAATAAGAGGGGTTCAGGTTTTGTTTAAACACCAAAAACAGTGCAGCCCTCACCTTGGATCTAGCCTGCCTTGATCACTTAAGTGTTATAATTAGAATTCAATTATAATTAATGAACAATTAAAATATTTAACCCATATACTATATTTTTGAATCCCATATTACACACTATATACAAAGGTTTGTTCTTTTATGTTCTCACATTAAAATACATGGGCCATTTTGGGATGAGCTGAAAAAAACTTAAAGGCAAAACATAAAATTAAAAAAAAAATCATGGCTATTTTTTAATGCATTTAATCTTGTGTTTTTTTACCTTCTTACCTGCCTAGGTAAGTAAATAGGTCCTACTTTTCTACCTACCTATGTGGGTAGGTAGGTCTTAGGTAAATAAATAGGTATGTAAGTTTTGAGACCTACCAACCTACTTACTTATAGTTATGTATGACCTACCTAGCTACTAAAATAATTATATATATATATATATATAAAAGAATATAATTAGTAATCGATGTGTCAATTTTTTTTATTGTGCCACGTGTCACAATTTCAAACCATCATTAATAATCATAATGGACGATGGAGACCAATATTTTGAAAAAAAAATTATGTTTGAAAATTTTCATAATGCCATGTGTTAGATTTTAATAGATGGATGATAATTAATGACATCAACATGACATCATAGTTGTAGTTATAACGGAGTTGCATAATAGTTGAAAATGAGTTGTTTTGACTAAGTTGCAATTGAGTTGTAATGAATTGCATTGTGTATATAGTGAATTGCAACTATGTAATTCATGCAACTTGTATGTTAGCATTCACGGCGTATAAATATAGTGAGTTGCAAAACCAGTTACAAAACACCCTTTTTCTCATAGTGATATTTTTTGATCATTAAAAAATGTCCTTAAGTTTTTTTAAACATGGTTCAAAAATTATGTGTACATGTGTAGTTTTGTCAAAAATGAATAAACATGAATAACAATATTGATTCAAATTGTTTCATATTGTAACCATAAATAAAATATAATATGTCCTACATGATGGCATAAAATTTTAGTATTACAAAACACCATTGCAAATGAATCTATAATTCAAAAATATTGATAAAAAAGGTTGCACTATAATGATAATCACTTTATTTCTTTAAATAATTAGGTTACATTTCAAAGGTTTGGAAGGAAGTTGGGGAGATGTCAATACAACAAACAAGACATTATTTGATATTTTTAATAAAACTTTAGCAAATCCAAATGAAAGATTGTCTTTCTAAAAATGTTTTGGAGTCTTGCATTCCTTATTAGTGTATATTTCAACAAGATCAAAATTTGTTGAATTAGTTTTTACCAATCATTTTTTCACTTATTCGTTGAAGGAATAATCTTCTATATTCACCCAACATTGTTTAACATATCAAAATATTCATTCTACCTAAAAACACAAGAACACAAGACATGGTTCATGCTGAAAATTGTCTTGTAGAAAAAGAGAAATGTCATGTAGCACTACTACAACCAACCGTCCTACTTCTTGTTCCACCTCTTCTTGCAACCTTTATATTGCATGTATAACTATGCTTCTCACAAAGTTGATTAAACCATTTCTAACTCACAAACAACATTCATTTGGTGGGACTAACTCTTATTTTAGTAGCAAACACAGGCATTATAATCTTGGACAACCCATCATTGGATTTGAAGATGATATAAAACACTCTACCAAATTTCTTTGCGCAATTGAATTCTACCCCAACTCCGCTCATGTTCAATTGAATTCCCACCCCTTTCCATTCATGTTCTTTCATTCTTGATAGCCATAGTCATTGAAATTTACTTGTACCATAAAAGAATAGCCCATGAGACTTCAAATGGAAGGTTTAGATTTTCTTGTTGTTATGCTTCAAAATTGAAACATACTTTACCAATAACCAAAACTTTTATAAGTCAAAACTCGAAACCATGTAGCCATCTAGCAATTTGTTTCCTACCCATACTTGTCTAACAAAAGTCCAATATAAAAAACCTATGACTTTTGGCTCCACCTAGATTCAAAATCTTTTTTAGTTCTTTATTTGAAGATTACTAACCCACCTAGTGGGACTTAGTGTGTTATTTTTTTATCAAATTTTAATATAATATTCCAAAGATAAAAATCACCAGATTTCTATATTAGGTTCCAGTAGATTGTTACAAATATAACATGATGCTCATATACAATGCTTTTTTATGAAAAAAGTTTGGGAATTTATTTTTCTAGTGTTAATTTGACTAAGTTTGCTAATATTTTGGAGAAATTGAAAGCAAAACCCTGCATATGTAAACTTATTCTCATGTTTTATTTACCGACAAGTTTGGCTAAAACTTCTTATAGACAAATGGCTCTTTGGCAATTTTCTTTCAAATTTCCGATTTCACAAAAGTGGCTAATTTTTGCTGGAAAACCACAATTTTCCAAGTTTTTCTCAAACAGAAAATAGAAAAAAAGGGAAAATTCGCAACTATAAAAATTGTATTAATAGTTCAGTTGTGTCACAAAATTGAAAAATAATAATATTGGGGTTCAAAATACATAAAGTATCTCAAGAGAAAAAGGCCAATATAAATGTATGGTAACTAGAAAAGAAAAGAAAATGGGTCCTTTTACTTCCTAGCTTGTTGGCGTAACATTAAGTACCCAAACTAATGAGTAAATGAGCCTCCTTTGTGACTCTTTCCATAAGGTTGGGGGCAATGTTTTTTAAATTGGTGAATTTTCGCCAAATTTTGACCTCAAAAAATATGATTTCAACCTCTACAAAATTTCACTGGATTTTCCATGGAAAAAATTGGCCAAATTCACCAGATTTCAAGAAAAAGAAAAAGAGTTCCAATCGCCAGATTTTTATGCTAAGTTCCAGTATAGTAGCCAAGAATATAGAAGGATCCTGTTTCTAAAAATAAATAAATAAATAAATAAATACTTTCATGTGTGGTAGTATGTAGCCAGAGTGAACCAGCTCCAAGCAGCGCACCATCCACTGGATGCCCGTTCTAACTCAGTTGTGGATGAACCTCTACTGAGTTTGGGTCCCAGTTATTTCCTTTTGTAAAATTTTCATTCCCAGTTACACGTTTGTTGCCGTATTGTGCTGAAACTGGCCGTTCTCACCCCCTAATTGCCTGACTTTACAGATAACTCTAATGTCTAGTTTCACATCCCTTTGGGTAAGAAGTAGGTTCAATATATAGGTAGATATGTAAGAAAATAGGCAATTACAATTTGGAAAATGTACAAAGGAATAAGGAAAAGGAAAAAGGAGAATTTACGGGATGTCAAGTTAGTTCAAACTCGATGTCAGAATGTCTCCATGTCAAAAATTGACCGCTGTAGTTAGTTGGTCGGTGTGGGTTGTTAGTAAGTAGGTACAGAAAAAACGAACTGAGTTAACCACCATGGTTAACTAGGCGACTGGAACCCAACAGAAAACTGTTTTCTGTCCATCTAGCATCCATCCTTCATGGTACGCTAGTGGATGCGAGTTCACTAAGTCTGGCTAAATTATTTTCTGGATGATCGCCACTTTGGCTACACCGGTTCCGGGTTCAAATCCGCGCAAGCACCGATCCCTTTGTCGTCTGGGAACCTTCGTTTTTCCTCGATACAAAAGCAAGCGCGTCTTTGCGTCGTCGTCGTCGTTGCTGGGAAAATAGCCGACCTCCCCATGCGCGCGTGGCACAGCACGGCACCTAGAGAGAGATTGTTGCAAATTCTCTATTCAAGAAGAAAACGAAAGCAAGAGCTTCCGCACGAGAAGAATTGGTAGAGTTTTGAGAACGCAAGAAGTGTTATTGCAAACTTAGGGTTTTAGGGTTTCTGTGCACAGAGAGAGAGAGAGAGAGAGAGAGAGAGAGAGATGGATGCGTTCGGGGGAGGATCGTCTTCCGGGATGGGGTCGGTGCAAGCTGGATCGCAGGACGATGTGTTCTTTGAGCTGTTGTCGAATTCCACCTCGGCCTTGCACGGTGGGGGACAGCAGAAGAAGCGGGAGGCGGAGACTAGGGTTTCGGCGCCCCCCGTTGTGGATTTTGGGAACGAGGAATCGCAGTCCAGCTATGATGTACAACCGAGCTATGACTTCCAGCCGAGTGCGAGTGCGCTGACCAATAACAACACGATGACGGTTTCAGCTTCGGGACCCTCATCTTCTTCACTGGTATTATATTTCTACCCGAAAACTGGAAGCTCTTCTTCTACTCTTCTGAAGCATATAGTGCATACTTTAGTGATGAGATTTCTGATGCTCAATCTTGCGCGTGGTTTTAGGTTGAATGCTTGCAAGGTTCTTTTGATGCTTGTCTATAGTATTATAGTCACTTAGGGTTTGTTGACCATACGAGAGAGAGAGAGCTCAAGGGATTTAGAGGAAGAACTCTAGAAACAGAGAACTTGATTGCATACATCCTATAACCAGATGTGAGAAGTTGTGGAGGTAACACTGTCCTCCATCAGTGGAAATACCTTCTCTAGGTCTTCAGGATGAATTTTTCATTGCTACCAGTCGTCTCCACAAATAGGGTTTCACACTTTTCTGTGCGTATTAGGGTTTTGAGGTTGAATTAGGTGAAAAATTCTAAAGAAGTCATGCTCTCTTGAATTCAAAACCAGTCATGCAATCAGGAAAACATTCCCAGCACCTTTGCTCTACAGGTGTTATGTAGAGCTTGGTGGAACTCAGTAACTGACTCAATGATGTAGTGCCTCAGGTAGCACCCTCATGTGTCCTCATGTGTCTTGGTTTAGGCAATTGGGAAACATTAGTTTTTTTGCTATAGTCTTCAGGTGTGAAATGATGATGTAATGTAAGAGGATGTTTGAGTATGATGTGAACCTCATGTGGGCTTGATTATGTTGGTGTTATTTGCTAATGTGTTATTTTTCTGATTGTGATTTGTCTAGCGACCTCCTGCGATGTCAGAACCAACTGGGCATCATGAAAAGGAGGTACTTGAAACTGCCACAGTGGTTGCTGTGGAGAGGACAATGAAGAAGTATGCAGACAATTTGCTACGTGTGCTAGAGGGGATAAGTGGACGTCTAACTCATTTGGAATCCACCACCCAGCACTTAGAGCACATGGTCTCCGATTTCAAGAGTGGAGCAGATGAAAACAATGGTGCAACTGATGGGAAGCTGAGGGGTTTGGCAAACATGCTGTCAGAGGTGAACTTGCTAGGAACTTGTCTGTTATGATATGAAGCATAAGAATAATTCAGTGCCTACAATTTGTTACCAGAAAATTTCATTTACTTGATGCGTTTAGTAACATTTCCTGACCATGTTGCATGTTGTATGTTCAGATAGATGGTGGAATCTGCTCATTTCCTTGATGGCATTTGTATATTTCATGTCCTTGATAGAGCAGCCTTGGTTCTGTTGTCCCATGAATGTGCATCTGGTTTGATAGTTTCAGCCAGTAAACACATCCTGAGACAGAGCATTTTTGGATTTGCAGGTTCAACGCAGTGTGCAGGTCTTGCGTGATAAGCAAGAGCTTGCTGAAGCTCACTTGCAGCTGGAAAAGCTTCAGCTCAATGTTAGAGAGGGTGCTCCCTCAGCCCCGGTGGCCACTCAAGCAGTGGATCCTCCACCACAGTCTCCTCCACTTCCAAGGCACTCAGATGCACCACCACAGCAACAGGGACAATCTGCTCCTCACCAAAATCCCCAGCTACCCACCCCACCACCTCACATGCTGCCTCAGCGGCAATTACCTCCACCATTGCCACAGCAGCTGCAGCTACAGGCACCACCTGCAGTGCAACAGGATCCTCAATACCAGCAGCAGCCTCCCCAGGCCCCACCACCACATTCCATGCCATTCTACTCCCAGCAGCCACTACCACCTCTACCACCACAACAGCAACAGCAAGGACCACCACCATCTCTGCAGCAACAATATAGTCATCAGCTGGAGGTCCCCCCTTATGGTAGCAGTCCTCAAGGACCTCATCAGGGTCCTCCTCCACCATCTACAAATTATGCAGATCTCCCACCACAGTACATACCATTTGGTAACCGGCCTTTCCCACAACAACCCCCACCGCCACCACCACCACCAATGCAGGCACATCAGCCACAGGCAGGTCCTGGAGGACCTCATATGTATGATACTCAAGCTGGTGGGAGCAGCTCAAGCTCATTGGGATTGCCACCACCATACCATGCTCAGGGTCGGCCTGCTGTGCCTGTATATGATCAGCAGCAGATGAATGCACCTGCTGGCTATGGGAGCTCTGCATATAACCGTATTCCTCAGTCTGCAATGCCCTCTGCACCAAGCAGTGGGAATGGGGGCTATCCCCGGTTGCCAACAGCACAACCTGTGCAGCATGCATTGCCGACTGCAAGTGCCAGTGGTTCAGGTCCTTCAGGCCCTGCACCCCTTTCAACTAACCGTGTGCCAATTGATGAAATAATTGAGAAAGTATCAAGCATGGGCTTCTCTAAGGACCAAGTGAGGGCTGTGGTGCGCAGGCTGACAGAAAATGGGCAGTCAGTGGATCTCAATATTGTTCTTGACAAGTTGATGAATGGTGGTGGTGATGTCCAACCTCAGAAAGGTTGGTTTGGCCGTGGTTAAAACTGAGGAGAGACTCTTCTCATGTAGAAGATTCCTTGACTCAGCTGCAGAACATGGTCAAATCAGGAAGTGTGGGAACACCTTGGGGACAGGAATTCTTGGGTTATAGAATAAGAAGCTAGTTGACTATGGTCAAGGAAACTGATTAGATTTGAACAGTGGTCACTGTCACAATCCCTTTTTGGCTTCAAAGTTAACTCTAGGTTGGCCATTGGCCACAAAGGTCGAAATCTGAAAGTGAATACGATCTATGGTGGAAAGGGGACTTGTGGTTGACATTGTTATTAGATTGTTGCTCACTCATCCTTCTGTTTAGTCTTGTTGTACATAACCAGTCTTGGATGCTGTTTGTTTTATTCCAACTGGTAAATGTGGCAATTACTTCTCGTCCTGTTCATGAGACTTAATGCCTTTCTGTGTTGTCGTTGCACACACTGTTGACTCAAGATTATCTGTGGAATTGTGCACCTTGTTGTGTTCGTTGTTCTGTGGTAATCAAACCCAGCGCCTGGTGTTTGATGAGGGGTCTGTCAGAGTTGTTGCCTTTCCCAGTTTTGCTCTGAATGTTAAGGGTTTTGTGTTGCTGATAAGTTTGGTGTTTGTTATGTGTTGCTGTGTAATTGGCCAATCACTCCTGAGAAACTGATCATAACAAGGAGTCCTGTTTTGTCTCACATTCTGACTGCAGTTATTGGAGTTGGCTGTACATGCAGAGAAAATCACAGAGCAAGGTTGCTTTGGCTGCATGACCACCCCAGGTCATGATCTGGTTGATCTGCATTGATGGTTACAAGGTAGACTTTCTCGCTTCATCTCATTCTGTGATGTTATTTGATTCCATTAGCTAGTCCTTCAGAGGTCATGGGTCACATTATGGGAAATGTGTTCATGAAGGAAGGAAAGGGGCTTGACTAAGTTCTCCCATTGTGACAGCAGCAAGGGAATAGCCTAGTGGTATCAGTTCTGACTCACATCCACCTTGCAAAGTGGTTTGTGTGTGCAAATTCCTTGTTAGCTCATGCTGAATGCTGCTCACATTGTGGCCAAACCCAGCACATTGGAGTCACTGACATTGGAGTCACTGAGTGAACTGTCAGTGCAACAAGTACACAAAATGTTTCCGAGGAGATTCTCTCTTGTTCTTGAAATTAGTACATGCTATGCTCGTGTAGAAAAATGATGCCTGTTGTAAGTATGATTTTCATATGTGCTTCAGCAAGGCCTTTCTAAACAACAAATTTAGGATGTTTGGGTTTCCTCTTTAGCTGGAGTCATCCAGAAAATCCAGAACTCAGTTTTTCACACCAGGTTATTTTGGAATACTTTGCAAATAAATTTGTCTCCTCAGGGTCTGTTACTCAGTACAAAACACAAAGAGTGAGGAAATGAGCATGTCTGGGGCATGGAAAAGAGGAGGGATCTTGGGGCAAAATTTGGTTCAGTTGACAATGTTTTAGATACTAGTCTGGGGGCTTTCTCCCAACAACCATACAAGTAGGAACAGCAATGACACTGGGTGAACAAATTGGTAAATCATGAAGAGTACATCATGAGCAAACCAAAACAAAATCAGAAAATTATGTCATTGTGAGCAAATCAGAAAAGTATCTTTGGATCCTTTAACAAGGAAGCAAAAGAGGATAGCAAACATGTTGAAGAATAAGTTTCACATAGATCACAAATAGCATTGTTGTTTTTGGATGTGGGGGTGGAATTTCTTAACCTGGCAATTTTCTGTTTTGTTGGGGGAGAAATTTTTGGACAAATCTGGATTTGAAGTACTATTTTGACTAAATTTGCTGTTTTGGGTACAAAACTCATCAAATTTTGGACCTCACAATTTTCTTCAAAAACCCTTGAGGTTCATAAACTCTCTTAAAACATTCCACAAATTAATATATTGAAAGTACCAAGCGTTCCTTCTCTGCGTTCACCGTTTAAACATCCTTATATTGAAGAGTAGAACAAAAAGAGCAAAATGAATGATCAACCTGAGAGCAAGAAGACAAATTGATCTTGTTTGAATGATAGGTGCAGAGCAAAGTGAAGATGATTTGAACTTGTTTGAATGGTAGGTGCGGAACAAAGTGAAGATGATTTGAACTTGTTTGAATGATGGTTGTGGAAGAACTTAGTGAAGCAAAAAAAGCGCAAGTATTGAGTACTACAAAAAGGCATGCAAATAGAGTAGGTGAGTGAGGCTTCGCAAAAAGCTTCGAATTTGGTTCGTAGGCTCCAGTCAAAGACTACTAGGTACTACTTTGCATGATTCATCATTCAACACTTTCTTCTTCAAGCTTAGATGGCCTCAAACCTCAAGTCCCATGATTGGGACCTTGAGGTCAAGTCCCTCGATTGGGACCTTATCCATTTGAAATGATAACTGTCCAAAAAGGAAAAATACTCATCATATTAGTGTTTCTTTTTGTGCCGAATTTTCGCCACTTGCTGACAAAAACAAATCCAGTGCAACTCATACAGAGGATTTTTGTGAAAAAAAAGTGGCAAAGTCACTTGGTTTTGAGGGAAAATTATCTGAAATTTTGCCATATTTAGACAATAGATTCCAGCAGATTGCAAAAATATGGCAGGATTCTTGAATTATTATACTTTCCTTGCTGACCCGTAGCCAAATTTGTCTAATTCCTCTTGTGCATGATCACAAAAGTGAAAAACAAAACCCTGGATCATAGGACAGAAAATCAGACACATTAATGGGGGGCTACTCAATGGTGTATATATTTTATGCACTGGGCCATCTCTTGTAGCAATTCAAAGGGACCTTGTTGGGTCCCCCTGCAAAGAAAGGTGAAAGGGGAAGGTATAATTGTGGACATGGGAGTAATAGCAGAGATCAAAAACCAAATATCATTGTGCTCGACAACCAGAAGATGGCAAAGAGCTTACCGACTTCAATCAAGAAAGAAGAGCACGATCGATCAGCAATTAAAGAGATAGTGCACACGATCACGAAAACAGGTTGAGCAGAAGTTAAAGCAGTGCATTAAATTGTTAACTCTTTTGCTATATGAAGGAAAAACAAAATGAAGTCAAAGATGTTTTGAATCTTGAGTCTGAAAGAAAGTGGGCTACTAATTATTAAGAGATGTTCAAAGAAAGGGAAGTGTCGTGCTAGAAGAGAAGTTCTCAATGGGGCAAGTTTTGTGTATAGAATGGCTCCCTTTCAGAACAGGGTGGTTGGTTGTAGAAAACAAAAGCCCAGCTGGAACCATGTCCACTGCAAAATTCGGTGAGACTATGTTGGATGTGAAAAACATGTAGGATTAACTATTTGCTTAGAATTTCAATTTGATGAAATTCACAAGATCTTACTCCTTTTCATGTGCTCTTCAACTTCATGTCCCATTTGATGGATTTAATTTAACTTTTGGACTGATATTTTGTGTACCCTTTTGATAATTAGCTGGAGACGGGGTTATGGAATTTAGGATCTGGAGAAGGTAAAGAGCTTTGAAATGAGCTTTGCAGCAGGAGAACTGTACCAAAGAAAAGAACTATGTCTGATTACAAAACAAAAACCCAGACTTGCCTGATTTCCTTTCCCAGCAAAAAAGGGGAGAAAAACCGAAGTTGGCATCATTTTTTGTTGTGAAAAATACCTATGTTTCTCGTTTTAAAAAAAAAATCAAAAATCAGAGAATTGTTCAAATCTAGTGTTTTTGGGCCAGAGCAAACCACACCCCCCACCAGTGCACCTGTTGGCTGTTCTGTCCATAGGATGGGCTACATTTTTTCATCCGGATCCTGACCCTGCAGTAACCAACAGTGTCCCACAGTCAACCTTTTTTGGCTGTTGACATTGACATTTTTTTTGTTTGCCATTTTTTTTTCAATTGATCTCCATACTACCATCCCGCCTAGCTACCCTATTGACCAACATCTTGGCCATACCCACCAACTAACAATCAGCTCCCTTACCTACCTTTGCATTTTTTAATCTCTTTCTAAACCTTTCCATGTTGACAAGATCTCTTTATTTCTTGGCTAAACTTTTATGTTTTGAATTTTTAAAAATATTATCCTAACTAAACTTTTATATTTTGGTAAAACTTCTATCTTTTCACGGCTCAAGTTTTACCTTTCAACAAAACCTCCACACTTTCCTAGTTAAACCTTTACCTTTTAACAAAACTTTCTATTTTAAAACTAAACTTGTACTTATTGACAAAACCTCTCTAATTTTAGACTAAACTTTTATTTCTCAATAAAATCTTTCTACTTCTTGGCTAAAGCTTGACTTCTTGATAAAAACTCTTTACTTTCTTATTAAACTTTTACTTTTCAACAAAACCTTTGTATTAATTGTCATATCTACATATCAACCCCTATATATATATAAATTTTTTTGTTTAAATATGTTTATATAATTGTTAGGTTTTATGGCATTTACCATTAGGATTATTCAGGGTTTTATGTATTTATTTTTTTGGGTTGGTTAAATTTAAATTATTAGGCTAAATCTTCCATTCATTATTTTGATTTGTTTGAATACTTTTAAGTTGAAAGCATAATTAGTTCTTATAAAATTCTTTTGTTTTCCATTTTTATGGTTTACCTTGGGATTTAGATATTGTGTTCTTATAATGGCTTTTGTATGATGCAATACCCACATGTGGGGACATATGGAAACCATTTGGTCTTTGTTGAAAGTTATTAGGTGATGTCTTAATCCAAGAATGAATATTGCATCAACTTTACACCATCTTGTTTTTAATTGCTTGGTGTACCCAAAGCAAGCACTTATTTCATGACTCATGTGCAAGTACTATGTTAAAGTAATGGTTTTGTCCTTTCTAATACTTGCACATGGGTTCCAATGAAAATGATCTAGTTTTGATTCATGGTTAATAATTGAAAACATAATTTCAAAGTGTAATACACGCATCCCTTCAAATTGGGATTTGGAAGGGTGATAAGATTTCAATAAACCATCATTTATTTTGTGACATGTATGGAGATATTACAAATTTTTGTTAAAATGTTAGTGCATGTTTAATGACCCATATGCAAGTATTGCACATGATTCCAAAAGCTTAGTGTGTATTGAATGATCATATGTAGGTATTGCAAATTTTCCTTTGCATCATGAGGATCTTACAAAACACTATGTAAATATTGCTTAAGAACCTTAAGTTTTAACAATGCAAATGTGAAATTATAATGCAAGAATATAAGATGGTTTTGAACCCATAACAAAAAAGTTTATCAAAAATCAAAATAGCTTTACATATATTTGGATGCCATGGGGTATGATGTTTTCAAATGAAAACTTTAGCTTCAATGTACATGATAGGTGGATGACAATTTCCAAGTCATGTTAAAAATGCCCACCATATACAATCCTACCCACACCCTAATCTTTATTTGAAGGAGAATCTTCCTGAAGACTATGGTCCACGTCATCCATCTCATGCACTTGGCACTAGGCTATTGTTGCTTTTGCTGCATTTTTTACATCTTGGTGGATATAAATGTGGTAATCTTCTAGCTAGAGATGAACAAGAATCACCACAAATTCACCACAAATGATATTTGCATTAAAGCAACAACCTAAAGTTAGTATGGGCATTTTGAAAAACGTTAAACCAAGCAAGGAAAAAATAAATAAAATGAGTGTACGATATGAAGGCATAATGTCCATGAATCATCTTAGATTCATAGAAATCAATGATTGTGTTGATATTTTGTATCCATGTTGTTTTGTTGAACTCTTGTTCCCAATACATGCCATCCCATGCCATCTTTAACCTTTTTGCATACATGCATTGGGTGGTGTAGATGAAGGTTTATAAGTTTCAATGCGCATGTGGGCATTGCATGGGATGTTCCCAATGCCCCAAGATTGAATGCTTAAGACTTACAAAAATTGATCTGAAGTTAACCAAACCAAATGGGGTTTCTACACCTTGGATTCCATTTTTGCAAGTGATTCAAAGTGATCCCATTCCAGATGGGCCTACGTGCAAATGACTAGAGGTGATCCCACTTTGTAGCCACCTTTTCATAATTTTGTCATTAGATCACATGTGCATCATTTAAGATGTGTGCATTCATCCAAACTTAATTTGGGTGTTAGGCTCTTTTCATGAGTCAAAGGAACACCAAATTTGGCTCTTTATACCATAAGGCCATGCACCTTTTTGAGGTGTTGGGGTGAACAACCTACTTTGTGACTATGCTATGGAACACATGCCAACTTTACACACCCACTTTGACCCCATCTTGGCCCGATCTAAATCCTTTCGAATTATTTTGGGTCTTTGAAAGGTTTCATTTGCTCCTTTGATTGCCCCTTTAGCCAACAACTAAAATTGAAACAAAAAAAATGATGAGTTTACATTTGACATTATTAT
>Ga0116229_10009420_pt1 | contig 14893 bp, 7 predicted proteins | sample S1TSphgellanicum_3_FD_87313 | JGI IMG/M metagenome (GOLD analysis project Ga0116229, IMG submission 87313) | Host-associated microbial communities from peat moss isolated from Minnesota, USA - S1T2_Fc - Sphagnum magellanicum MG | ecosystem: Host-associated > Plants > Peat moss > Unclassified... | reverse complement strand
TCATCTGTAGGAAGATGTGGAAAAAGTGGGCAATTATCTGAAGAAAGATTTAGCCAAACCTGGCTACAAATCCAAACATGAAAGCACAAAGCGTTGGGGGTGGCTGGAGTGGCGTAGTCACGGATTACCCATTAGTTATTTCATAATCTGAACCTTATTTTTTCGGGAAAATAATGCGTACTTTACCGGGATGCGTACTTAAACGGGTGCGTACTTAGGCGGGAGGCTACTGTAATAGTATATTTTCAAAATCAGATTTAACTTAGTTGAAAGATAATGTTTAGCCTTTGAAATTGTCCTATTATACTCATGGGTGCACATGCAATTACAACTTATGGCTTCACCTAAACCATGTTCTAATGATGAACTGTAGTTATATGCATTATGGAAAAACCTCTATGCCCAACATTTCTTAGGCGTTTATTTGATTCATGGTAGTCATTATCCCCTTGTACCTTGCCACCATTATTTGATACATCCATTGTGGTTTTCAATTTCCATGGATTTCATTTTCCATTTCCAATTCATAAAAGTCCATTTTGGTGGTGGTGGATGAAGATGATTTTTTTATTTTGTAACAAAATAGTAACTAATGAAAAAATAGCCAAGTTATTTCTTGATCATTTTTTCTAGTATCATGGCCTCCTTGAGAATATCATCTTTAATTGTGGACCTAAGTTTGCATCAAGGTTTAGAAAATATTCTTTGAGCTTATAAGTGTGGAGGTGAAATTATTGTTGACTTTCCACCCCTAGACATGGGCAATGGGCAAACATAACAAGTCAATCAAGTCTTGAAGCAACATTTGCAATGCACAACTAATTATTATCAAAATAATTCATTAAATCTCTTACCCACAGTAGAGTTCACGTATAATAATAAGGTAAATTTATCAACAAGTCAAACACTTTAATTTGCAAATCATGGTTTACACTTTAAGTTTGTTATATTGCAATGTGTGAATGTATGAAATGAAAGAGATTGTTAATTTTAGGTTGTCAAAATGACAATTGCAATACCTCATCCATTGGGAAGGCTACAACATTAATGAACGAACATGGGAGCCATCATCATTATGTTGATCGCCTAAATTGGATGTGTTAGTGGTGCACACTTCCAATGTATGTGCCCTCCCCACATGCCTATTCACCAAGCATTTAGTACGCCACCAACCTTCAATGTTCATAATCCCATCCATATTACGATCACTACTAAAAAATGCATGGACAAACCACTAAAGCCAACCACCCAATTTAACTTTAGCTTGTTTTCACATGACACAAACCACTCATGATTTTGTTGAGTGGGCAAATTCCACCAAAAATTCACCAAAGTGGTCATGTAGTGGGAGGCAACATTGGTTTAGGAATTTTTTGCCCAAAATGCCTTCATGCATAGTTGAAAATTTTCCATTCCACCTTTTCAAACCTCTTGGATGGTTTTTTTTAGTGGTCATTCTAGGCATTATGCATAAGGTTAACCACCTTACAAGGTGGGTAGGTAGGTAGATAACCACCATGTAATTTAAATTCCACATGGCTTAAATTGGGTGGCCAATGTTTAAATGCCACATGTTTGTAATTAAGTTTGCATCGACAAGGTAAATACATAAAAACAAATACTAAGTAAGTATAGGTAGAAATATACCTAGGCTAAAGTAATTAATCTATACATAGACTATATCATAGCCCATGTACCAAGGTTAGATACAAGTATGCAATTTCTTATGTACCTACCTAGGTATAACCTAGCTTATATATACCTAGTCTATACATACTTAAATTCCACCTACTTAATTTATATATACATAGCTTCTACATATTTACCTTGTAAATATTTAGCTTTAAACATATAAGTTACACCACCTAAATACCTTACCCCATCATGTTTATATCCTACATATACCCTAGCCCTGCATATAAATTGTTCACTATATAAATACCTTAGTTTACATATGTAGGTTAAATGAATATCCTAAATACCCTACCTTACATACCCTATTTATACCATACCTTTCATACCTTACATATATCCTACCCAACTGACCTATGCCTTTCCTATAAAACCTACCCTTACATATAAGCTACATTATTTAAATACCCTACATATACCTTATGTTAACCTAAATATCTTATCCTATATACCTACCCTACCTATACCCTATGCTAATTAATACCTTACCAAGTTACATACATAGGCTAAGTGATAGTGGCCTAACCAAATGTTTTTTAGTAGTGGATGTGCATGGTCATCATTTCTTCCCCAACAAACACCATGGCAACATTCTCCCAACATTTTTGCCCCATGTGGTTAACACACCCAAGCTTTGTTGTTTGTCAAATAGAAAAGTTGATCCACCTAATGTCATGTCAATATGTTTGGCTCCCAAAAAAACGATCCTTGAATTTTATACAACATAAGGATGAGGTTGCAAATAACCATATAACAATTAGATGTTGAAGAAATGGCCCAAGGTTGACATTAAAGCAATAAATTGATTACCAAAACAAGTGGATGCTTATGAAAGGATTTTAAGCACCCACAAAGTAGTATTTTGATTATTGACACAATCATAGAATAACCAAATGTTTAACAAAGGAATAATTTGCTTAGCAAGGGAGTTGATTAGTTGAGAAGGAATGAATTCATAAACATAACAATCATTATAAGTACCAAATTAAACACTAAACATTAAAATTAACACATGGACCCCAATGCAATGGCTTTGACTTTAAATCATAAAATAGGTGAGGACAAAGGACACATATTTTGAAGGAATATCTATGCATTTCTAAAATACAATTTGATGATACAAGTGGAGCTCCAATGTTAGGATTTATGTTAATTGTAATGAAGTCCCCTAAACCCTGAATGATAAACAAAGAAAAAAACACCTTCGATGAACTTCAAACACAAGATTTGTTGGCATTATTATAGCAATGGGATGACAAAATATTGACTTACATGATTTTCTTTATGCTTGTGCCTCTTCCTTAATGCATTTGTGAGGCTATTGTTCAAGTCATCCACACCAAGCTTAATAGCTAGAGCCCAAATCTCTTCATGTGGTTCTTGTACTCCCCGAAAACCCAATCATTCATGATGAAATACTTCCTTACATATAGAACATTTTTGTGTTCTTTGAAGAATTGAGCAAGGCAAAGGGTGGTATGTATGTTTGCAAGAAGCAACACCACATCAAATAAATTGTACCAATTTTTGTTATAACCACAAGGTTGTAGAAGAATGTAACATGAACCACCATGATCATCATCAACAATAAGGGGAGATCGATGCAAAATTGTCTTAGGGCAATAGGAGAATCCTTCCCCTTGTTGCATTTCTCCCAACTATTGGTCAATAACTTGGATTTTTTGCTCTAAAAGTGCAAGCCCTTTTGTTGTACAAACAATGTTAGAATTGACTTTCCACATATCTATGTAGCTTGTAGATCATTTTCACCCTACATGGCATTTTGACAATTGTCTTCCAATAATGTTTGAAATACTTTTTTTTTTCCCTCCAAGGTTGGAAGCTTTTCAACTAATACCTTCACATCTTCATGCACTACTAGAAATCATATCATTTGCAACCATTCCATGTGTGATTGTGTGCAATTAAATGTCACCTATGACTACAAATGATTGCATATGCGACTAATTTTTAAATTTGGATGGATTTTTGTCTTCCTTTCAACTAAGTTGCGACTATGACCTATTTCATCTTTCCAATAGGTTGATTTTTCATGATGTCTTTTTATTTTTCACAACATCGTATGTACATTTAGTTGCACATGTAACCAAGATAATCACATTATAGTTGCATAAGGTACCTAATAGTTACATGTATAGACTATTTAATAATACATAGGTACATATATGTATATACCTACCTACCTACTATGTACCTATTTACTTAATTACTAGCTAAGTAGCTACCTACCTACATTAATAGAAATCAGCCAAAATGCAACCATTGCATTTGTGATTACATGGGACTTGTTGTCATTTGTAAATAGGTTTGGGAGTGTTTGCAACTATAAGATCAAATTTCAACTATTTTGATCATTGTTGCAATTATGTTGTAACTATTGATAATTTCATCCTATTGGTTGGATATTTTTAAATTTTATTTTCATCCATGGATATGTTAATATCTCCCATTAATCACATAGTCACCAAGTTAATTGCACCCCTAAAGGATTTCTATGGTGAATTAGGGTATATTATTATGTATTTATAAATTGTATTTAAGATATATTACCCATATAATAAATTTCTATTTTTTTGTATATTAATTATGTATATATATGTATCATGTTCATATATTGAATATAGAAATTGTATTTGTGATTTGAAAATTTTTATTTCAATTTTAAAATCGATATTTCAATTTTGAAAAATGGTAACAAGAGTTATAACAAATCAAATAGTGAGAAAATTAATAATGACAAAATAGTTAACCATTGGCTACATTAATAATTTAGTAAATAAATAATAATAGTAATAATAATAATAAAATTATTATTATTATTATTAAATAACTATAACAAACGAGATAATAATAATGACAAAATAACTAGCTAGGCTAGCTATTAATTATTAGCTACAATAATAATAATAATATATTATTATTATTTATCAACTTTTATAACTTATAATAATGGATATAGTTAGGAGGTAAACTGAACTAAATCTAACCTAGGTACCTAGCTTAACCTAACCTAACCTAACTTAACATAGTTAGTTAATAAGTAATTGTTAGTACATGCAACTAGGTTGCAACTAGATTGTAGCTATAAACTTATCCCATATCTTTTGTGTTTGCTTTCAAGTTTGGAAAATATATAAATAAGTGCATTGGAACATTGAAAATGATTTTTAGTTGCATATGACATAAGCAACTAAAACATAGTTGCATAGGCTAGTCATAAAAAAACCATTTTTTTTCTAGTGATGCATAATAATATCCTTCAAAGGATTGTCAAGGCTATTAGTGCCTTTGACCTACAAAATCCACATGATGAATAATTTAGGTAAACATAAGCAATTCACAAAAAACATATGAAGAATATGAACATGTAAACATCACACACATGACGATGCACAATTTAGAATTTTAAATTATTACACAAATTGATCTTCAAGGAGTAAAGTAAAATATTACACCCTTGAGTGCATGCATAATCATGCATGATTTGGAACCTCAAACTATAATGCAAATCAATCATCAAAGGACAAGTTGCCATGCTACATCTTTGATTGCATGAAGAAGTTGTAGAAGGCCATGAACCTCTTGGGTGCAAAAAAAGTCAAATGAACCAAAAACCATGTCAAACAATTGAAAATTTATAAAATTTGTCAAACATATTTATGTAATGCCTCTTTAATATCATGTTGATCAAGGAAATTTGTGCTAAATGATTTATACAAGTGTTGAAGAATTTTTTAAAAATCATTTAACTTACTAAATTGAGTTTTGGTTTTGGTAAAGGACTTTTGAGCTTTAATACAAAAAATCAATTTTATAAAGCACTAGGCTAAGGACTACTATAATAAAGAAAATTTGATGGGAATTTTTTTGAAATGATGATAACCTACCATCCACATATGAAAAGCACTCATAATTTAAAAAAATTGGTACCTCAATTTTTTAGAAATTCAAAATATAATTTCAGAATTTTCAAATTTCAAGAATCATTTGCTAAATATAAATGGGTCATAATGTGTATGAAATATGAAAAAAATTGTGGCTTATGATATAAAAAACTAAAGCTTAAAGTAGGTGTCATATATAGTTTTTAAAAATTAAAACAAATCATGTAATTTATTGGGGGAATTATTGATATTTTAAAAACATGACATTGCAAAAAAATCTTCTCTATAAAAATGTCAAAATGTTCACAAAGGGCCCATTTGTAGTTGAATCCTTTGTCACCATTGGTTCATTTGATTGTGATTGCGCCCTCTTCCTCATCCTTGTTTGTGCCTCATGGGCTTTTGGAAGTAAATCTCATTGATTTGTTAAAAAAGACACAATTCTACCAATTTTGTTTCATGTTTTCCCTTCTATTCCAAGTGCTTGACCTTTTGTTTTGACTTGCACAAAATTTCATTGAAAACATCATATAGTTCTTGAATGTCAACTAGTACAATAGGTGTGACTAACGTAGGGACACTAAAAAACATTGCCAACAATTGCTTTTACAATGGGAGGCTTTTCCTTTGCAATCTTTCAACCTTGAATGATGACATTATCATCTCCAAGAAAGGCCAACCCTCCATGCCACTCCCATTGTGACTCCGAGATTCAACCCCATGAGCAAGCTTTCACTTTGCTATCTCTTCTTTCTTGAATTTCTTTATAGTGGTAAAAGTTGTGAGCTTTACCCAAATTACTTTTAAACACTTCTTTTAAACAATGTAACCTTTGACAAACCACAAATAAAACTCATAGTTGGTTACATTACAATGGCCATAGTACTATTAGTACAAGCACAACAACTTCAAGTTTATGTTTGGATCCATATTTGGATTTGTGGTTTTGAGAATCTTGGACTTTCCAAACACCTCCATGATGTCTACATTGGTCACATGTGCACTTATGATCTATGTTTTGGGGTTCAAGCCCTTATTACTCAATCCTTTGACGATTGCAAAAAACTCTTTGGTTTGGAGCTTGTAATTTAACTTCTCCCAAGTTTTGATATCTCCTTTGACCTCACAAACTTGTGCCATTTTTTCTAACCAATTTGATAAGTGATTGGAATAAGCAAAGTGAAAATTTGACACAATATAACTTAATAAGGTAATAAGCTCCAACTAATAGGAACCAAAGCTACCTCCTAAGATACTTATGTTTTTTCAATGTTCTTTTGAAAAATATTTTGAAGTCTTTTCAATACATAATTTAAATTTTTAAAAAAAATCTTCAAAGTTTTGTTAATATTACTGCGTAAGTTCATGCTAAAAGGACCACCCCTTGCCCCCTTGGTTGCTTAAAAACGATTGTTTAATTTAAAATAGTTTTAGAATATTTTCCAAAAAGTCTTCCAAAAATCATCAAAAGTTTTTAGATTTTTTTTATACTATTATTTTAAGGTTTACATTCAAATTTTGCCCATAATATATCATTTAAAAATATTTTCAAGGCCATTAACATGTCTTTTTTGTTGTAAAAGGAGTGATTACAAGTGTTTTAAAAGTGCTTTTAGATGTCTTTCATTTATTAGATTAATTTTAAATTTATTCACATGTTCCCATGGTATAATTTAAATGTTATTATATAGATTAATCCAAAAATTTCAACAAAAATTTAAATTATCACACAAAATATGAAGTATTAAAAACTAATTACAATATGAAATGATCGTTTTATTGTGAATTCACCATATTATGTTAAGGTTTATATTTAAAATTTTCCAAAACTATGTCATTCAAAAAAAATTCAAATTGTGCACTGTGTGTTTTTACTATTTAATTATTATTTAATATAACTAGTTATATAACATAACAAATGTTTTTGTGTATTTTTTACTCATTCTAGATTGATTCTAATTTTTTGGACACGGATATCAATATATTGTAAATAACATTGTATAAAAACATGTCCATTTGTAGTTCTTTCTTTTTTTACAATTTGAAACACACAAAATTAAACAATGGTTATGACTACTAGTGGTACATGTTATTGCAACTACACCCAATCATGTAGACGCATAGAAACACTTTGAAACATTTGCATATGTATTTACAAAAAAAAGGTGAATTAGACATAAATTGCAAGAGATGCACATGTGGAAACATCTAATGAAAACCTCGTATTACAATTGACCCCCTAAACAACCAAAGAAGTTAAAAGACAAAATTTTCACCAAAGTCATCCTAATTGAACTTTGAATTTTTGGTCAATGTAGGTACTGACCCAATTAATGATAAAAACCCATGCTTAGACTATGGGAAAAAAATTCACCATTGATTGCACGAAGGAATGTGTCCTTGGCATGCCATGGTGCCTTATATTAACTTTGCACTCTACATAGGTTTTTAATGTTCAAGTGGCACATAAGTGACATTCATGGACAAAATTCTCTCAAATGGGTGAATGCATATTCAAATGTGTAGAATAAATTAACACAAGGTGGTAGTTTTTAGTACTTGCTTAAATTTGATGCGTCATGATGGACAATTGGAAAATATTTGTGATGAAAATTTGCAACGGATGATGGTGTAGCCCCATATATCATTATGTTGGGGAATCCATGCTCAAATGAACAATTCAATTATGAATTGGAGAATAATTATAGTTTGCAATATATTTGATGTGACACTACAATTGTAAAAAATAAATAAAAATACTAATGTTAATGGGAACTTTTCCATATTTTTTTTCACGTATAAAAGAATAAGCATAAGAAACAATCTTTTGCATCAAAACTTCCAATTTGTCTTAAAAGTGTGGAGTTCAAATTAGATGATAATAAAATATTTGTTAATACATGATTATATTATGACAATGTTGATAATGATAATGCTTTTATGTTATAAATATTTTTTCCATTGAACATGAACTTGGCTTAAATGTTGTTTTTACCATTCTACAAAAATAAAATAAAGTTTTAAAATTTATACAAAATTGTACATTGCCTTAGATAAAGGTTTTTCAATAACCCTTATAAAATGATTGGTGTGAATTTACATAGAGGCACAATTATGAATCAATTGCATGTACTCATGGTTTTTCATAATTTATTTTATTTTTGAAACACAAATCAATTATACATGATTTCAAAAGGAATTCAAGATGAGTGGAATTTTATGTGTTGTTGTTTTTGATATTATGTGTAGTTCCAATTTGCTTAAAATTGTGTACAACATACCATGGATTTATCCAAATGTGTTTAGATTGGACTTTTCATGTAAGTAATGACCTTGGGGTATTATATGGTATTATGCCAATATAAGGAATTTTTGCAATCTTGATTGCATCACACTTCAACGTATCTTATGCTTTGAAAAGAAGCAAATGATTATGTGATGAGGAACTTTACAATTGTCCAATGTCTACATGAAGTTAACACAAGTGGTAATAATAAATATATAACATTGTATTGTTGTGCAAGCATGTCAAAAATTAACGTGTTCATTCACAACTTGCTTTCAAATTATAAACATAACCTTGGGGTTATGTAGTAAATATGCAAAATGTTGAGTATTAAAAAATAACAATTGAAAGCAAAAGTAGTACAACAATAAGTGTTGAACAATATTGATGAATATCCACTAAAAGCACATGAGCAAGCTAAAAAACACAAAATCGTAATAGCAAGGTGAAATATGCCAATCATTGAAAGTAGCATCCAAAATCTTAATGACCCATGTGAAAATCATTCAATGTCAATAATCACTAGCCAAGAACACATGAATAAGATGACAAATGTTGAGTACTAAAAGTAGTAGCTGAGGGCATAAGAGCAAGACAAAAAACAATAACAAGACACAAAAATAATTAAAACAACACAAAGGAACAAGAGCAATGCAAAGCAAGAGAAACAAAATAACACTTAGAGAGTGAAAAGAAAATAAGAATGTGAAGTGAGAGCTTGTTGTCCTTTTAAAGGATGTGAATAGGACATTTGGCAACAATTACATGGTAATTCAAACCACAACCCTATTATATATAATCTAATGCTAATCAATAGTACATTAACTTAAGATGAGGTCAAAACTTTTGGTTTAACCTCTAATTGGCGATTTTATATCTATTTAAAGCAAGTTTGACTAAGTTATATTTAGTTGTTATTTTGGCAATTTTTAAATAATTACATTGTATAATTCCCACACAAAACCTCCTTTAGTTTTCAAGGTGATCATTCATTGTTATAACCACACAAATAGCTTAAACGACATAAGCTCCCATACACATAGTGATTACTTTCTAATTCTTTTAGGAAATCCATTAGTTTTTTGAAAACCCATAAGCACAATTCTTTGATTGTAATTTCTTAAAAATATATATAAAACCATTTCTTATCAACAAAATGAAATACCCATTCAACATTGGTTGAAAATTAAAATTAAAAGGTGAGTAAATGGGTTTGAAACCTTGCTAATCATTAGAAGGGATTTGTGAATGGATTAGGAAAGGGAACATATTTTGGTGGGAGAAGTGTGGACCTTGTGTGGTCCTATAAAAGGGGGATTTGGAGTTGGACTCCCTATCATCCTTGTATGGAAGTTTTGAGGAAATTTGCAAGAGAGCAATGTTGTATGAGGAAGAGTAATGCAAATAGTGTGTAGAAATTGTAGAACTTGTGTGTATCATGTGGTAGCATTTGTTTTCCATTGTTTTTCCCTTATTTACTCTTTAATATGATAGTAGTTGAATATATATTATAGTTTGATGTAAAATATTGAAGTTTTCATTTAAGTTTATTCTATATAGTTTTGTTACATATAGAAGAATTGGTTTTTGGAATATATTAGAAGCTTGTTGGAACGTAGTGATTACAAGAGGGTAGGAGTAGTTTGCAAGCAATTTGGTGGAAGGTGTTTAGCTCATGAAGGGTAGTAGGTAGCCAAGCCAAGTAGGCATTAGCTTGTTGGTTTATTGGACCAATAGTTTTCCAAAGTTTAAATAGTTTAATTTTATTTGTATTGCAAAGTGCTTGCATGTTATGGTGTATTAATTGAAAATTAGAACTACATATAATATCAAAAGTAACAACATGTAAGATTTCATTCACTTTGAATTATTCTAAAGATTACACATAAATGATTGAGACCCCAAAATTCAAAGATTTCACAAGAATTATGAATATGAAATTGAGTCATAATTGTGCATTTGTGTAAATGTACACCAATAATTTAATAAATTTGGGAAAAAATCCTTATTTGATAACAATTCTTCATTTAAAAAAATCTAAAACTTCATCTTATTTTTGTAAAATGATTAAAATATATATTTAGCCCAAGTAAATCTTCAAAGGAAGAACATTTTTCAACCTTAAAAGATCATAAACATCAACATTTCAATACCATAATGTACTAATGAACATTTAAAAATCATTTGATCTAAATTCCATGACCTTAAGAAAAATTGAAAAATTTGATGGGGATGATTGTTTTTTATGGTTTCTTTTTTGTATATTAAAATTTCATGGACAAATTATCCCTAAATGTAGTATTTCTTAGTTCTTTTGTTGGAATTGTAGAGATGCTTCAAAGTTTCTTAAATCAAAATAATACTTTGTTAGATTATTGTATCATTTATATGTGCATTGATTTCACCACATAATGTTAGATTAGGACATAAACCATCATTTATTACAAAATTTCATTGAAAATTAGTTTCCCATGATGAATGAAATTTGAATATGTATTGAACACTATTAAATTGTGATAGTTTTTTGTGTACATTGTAGCATGCAAAACCCCTACATTTTTTTCATTTTTTGTTGGAAGGTAAGGTTACATTTCACATTACAGTCATTGAAGACTACCTTCTTCTTTGTAATCTTTGAGAGTTTTTACCTAATAATTGTCTTCAAGTTTTATTTTTTGGGTTTCTAAGTTCGTGGTCTTACACACTCAACATTAATAAAAACCCCTGATTGTTTTGGGTTTTTTGAAAACATTATAAATATTTCATCTATTTATGAAAGAAGGTAGTTTGTTTGTGTTAAAGAAAAAATATAGTTATTATTTCTGTAATGTAGTTATTTAAATAGCTAGGTGAGTAAAAACTCACCCAAGTAAGGCAAATGAATTTTGCCTACTTACATCCTAGCAATTGTAATAGGGATTATTGTTGTAAGCTAGGGGGATAAGGGTAGGAGGAGATGACACACTATTTAATTAAAAGTAGTTGCCACTTACTACAATAAATGAGAGTTATCCTTTTAAGGCATGGGGAGATTTGAAAAAAGGTATGTGTGTGTATGTGTGTGAAGAGTGTGAGGTAGAACTGTTAATCTTCAACATATAAGGTTACTAAACTTTATTTTTTTTGCAATTTGTCTTATGTAATTACACATGTCACATGCAATTAAAAATAATTTGCATGCAACATTTTTTTGTCACATACAACACGCATAAAACAAGTTGCAATTCTTTTCTTCTAATGATAGTAATTAAGAAGAAGTGATTGTTGTAGTAGCCTAGAAGACATTTCTATTTGGTTTCTACCTTAAGTTATGGGTGCAATTACATTAATGTACACAAGCAAACAATGCTTAGTTTGTGTATCTAACATTAAAAAATGTAATAAAAAATTCAAATGGAATTGCTTTTACATAATGTTATTTTCAATGTATTCCAATATATATAATTTAAAAGTTCAAAATCAATTTAATGAATGAAAAATACCCAAAAGCACTTTGAAAACATGGTAACCAATGTTTTTAAGTAATAAAAGAATCTGTAAATAGACTTGATTTTTTTGAAAATGACATATTTTCAGCAATTTTTTTATGTAAATCATAACATAATAATGTGATGAAAATTTTCAAGATTTTTCAAGATGTTTTTGAAGACTTTTGTTCAAAATATTTCAAAAATATTCGAAAATAAACACCCAATAAACAATCACCCAAGGGGGTGGGTGTGATTCATGATATTTCGTTTGCACCCTTATGTTACTATTTTCTTTTGGGTGTTGAATTTGACATGCAAGTTGTCCTTGACTTCCTTACTGCACCTTGTTAATCGTGTTTTGCATTTTGTTATTATTTTTAATTGTTTGTTAGTTATTGATGTAATAATCGGGTTTGGATTATGTTTTGTTTGTTTTTTCAAGTTTCTTAGGTTACTCTATTTCATACATTATTGTAATGTAGAATTGTGTTCCACAATGTTCATATGAACTATTGTAAAGTTGTTCTAGCCCCATGTAGTAGTTCTTATTCATACTGGTCATTTCTAGTAAAGTTGCAATAGCTTTAGAGCTTTACAGGGTCTTGAGGAATGGGACTTCTCTAGATTGTTTTGTTTTGTTGTGTGTAACATTGAAATCTCCAAACCCATGACACTTCTTGTTGCGTTCTTGGTAGTGTTGGAAAGCCTTAATGAGAGTAGAGGTGCACGGAGTTGGTTTTATAATGTTTCAAGCTTTTGGTGGAGAAGTTATTGAATATTTAGCAAATTTTCATTGAAAATTCATTTAAATCAAAAAATAAAATTATAGCAGAATTTGGACACACTCTTGATATTGTTGGAAAGCCTTTGATGAATAAGATTTAATGAAGGCGATTTGGAAAGCTTTTAACTTGAGGTGCAGGAGATATTAAATTTTGAGTAAATTTTCTGGTTAAAAAATTCAATTAAATTAAAAAATGATTTTGGAAGGAAAACTTTAGTTGGGTAACCAGGTCACGCTTGAGACAAACAGCACAGACTAGGCTTTGTCCCTCGATTATTAGCTCTAAAGAGGCCTTACACAAGCCGCAAAGGTACCAAAGCCCAATGTATGTTCTGGTTCAGCCTGGCCAAAGGGCCAACCAATATGAATATCATGTTGACTTCAATCTCGGCGGAGTTTGATACCCAAAATCGTACTTCCTTTTATTTGTTCAGACCAATTATAACAATTCAATCATATTTTAGGACTTTACATGAAAGTTTTATTTGAACTTGGAATCAAGGGTGGGGGTGTCAAGCCAGAGTTGACATGAGAGTTGGACTACCTTGGCACAAAGTATATCATATTTAGAAATGTCAAGGATGCCACATTATGACAAAAGGGTGTGTAAGATGGCCATATTCAGAGGATAGTTTCCAACAACTTGCCAAATAATAGGAGGAATCCCAATGTTTTGGGCTTGCCCCGATGACTTCTAGTTAAATTTAGCTAACTTCTTTTGGGCACCCAGCCCACCTACTTCACGAATTTGAATAAAAAAACCTTTGTACTATGGTAGTCATATTCTCTACCTGCATACTTTTTATAAATTTCATTTTCCAGGGAAATTACGTAACCATGTTGGAAGTTACAATAACTTATGGGCATGACCGCCAACCCATATACTTCATGAATCTGAATAAAAAACACTCTTACTATGGCAGTCATATTTCTCTAAGCTGCATACATTTTATAAATTTCATTTTTCAAGGCAAATTACTTTTTACCATGTTGCATGTTACAACCGACATAATTTCATGATTCCTCTTGAACTTGCCGTAAAGGGCAGAGCCATGATTCCATGAGCTATTTCTTGTGAACTGTCGGGCTAAACCAGCCTGGTACCTTGACTTTTTGTTGCCAGGCATTAATAGTTAGCGTGTCTATACTTAAAATGTCAGTTGAATACTATGAGAGCCTTGTTTACAAACAACCAAATGTAAATGGGGGTTGGGGTTTTCGTGTCCTTTAAATTTTCTATATTTGGCTTACGAAATGTCAAATTGCAAAGCTGATAACTTAATTTAGTCTTAGAACGCTATATTTATATTATTTATAACTTGAGACCGAAAGCATTTGGTGGGCAGGGGAGATCTGGTGTAGGGTAAAGCGTAAGAGTGTCGGCATTCTCAAAATAAGGGCCAGTGTCTTGAACCGACACCTTGGCTGGTACCTTCATCTTCTTCAGTAAGCCCTCGGAGGGCATTTTTGTATTGCGCATCTGCAACTTCAGCTTTGACTGGTCCAGTTGCTTTCCATTAGAAATTTTCAAGGTGCTGCTGAAGGCGTTAGCCTAGTAGGGTTCTTTTCCATTAGGATTAAAGTCTTCTAGACTGAAGGTGCAGCTAGGCTTCTAGCTAAACTGAATGGTGGAACTGCCAGCTGACATGAAGTCAACTTGAGTTAGACCTTCAGAGCTTAAAGGTGTGCAGCTGCACGCCCTTGGAGCAGCAGGTCCAGCCGGCTGCTGAAATGGCCGGCCAACGCTATTTAGTGC
>Ga0116229_10009418_pt1 | contig 14895 bp, 10 predicted proteins | sample S1TSphgellanicum_3_FD_87313 | JGI IMG/M metagenome (GOLD analysis project Ga0116229, IMG submission 87313) | Host-associated microbial communities from peat moss isolated from Minnesota, USA - S1T2_Fc - Sphagnum magellanicum MG | ecosystem: Host-associated > Plants > Peat moss > Unclassified... | reverse complement strand
TCATCAACATCATCTCTATTCTTCTTTTTATTGTCCTCTAGAAGAAGACGACGATGACAAGCTTGTCATTGTCGTCTTCTTCTTTTTCTTAGTCTACTCCAAAAAAAGACGATGATGACGATGTTTAATGTCATCGTCTTCTTGTTTCTTTTTTTCCTCTACAAGCATTCCAGAAGAAGATGATGACGATGATGTTCATCATCATCATCATTTTCTTCCTTCTTTTTTTTAACAGGTGTTTTAGAAGAAAACAAGTTTGTTGTTGTCTTCTTTTTATTTTTTTTATTATGTTCCAAAAGATGACGACGATGACAATAGTAAGCTCATTGCCATCTTCTTTTTCTTCTTCTTTTTAATTTACTTTAAAAGAAGACGACATGAACGAGCATTGTCATCGTTGTCTTCTTATTTTTGCTTTTCCTCTTACATGCACTTTTTAAAAAATAACAACATCAAACATCATCATTATCAGCTTCTTCCTTTTTTTTCTAACAAGCATTTCAGAAGAAGAAGATGACAATGATGTTTATTGTCGTCTTATTTTTCTTTTTTTTGTTGTGCTTTAAAAGAAGATAATGACAATGATCATCATCATCTTTTGGTGGTTTGTTTGTTTTTTAATATGAAGAAAACACGTGTCAATTTGGAAGCAAATTTAAATATAATATTAAATATAAAGATTCATTTTTTATTAATTAATATAACTAATTAGTTAATATACCAAGTAATAATATTATTAATAAGAATATACTATATATAATGAATTATATTAACTATACAATTAAGAAAGATAAAAATTATGTATAATAATTTAATTTTAAAATTAAATTATATGATTAATTATAATAAAAAATTAAATGAAAAATTTAAAAATATTGAACCCTTTAAACTTTTAAATAAAATTAGTAACAATTCCATCTAATCTTGCATGTTGCATCAGAAGATAAATAAATAAATAAATGCAAAACAAAAGAAAAGATAATATGTTTTTTTTTGTTATTAGAACGATTTTATTTTTCAAAATGGCACCTCCAAAAAAACATGCACAAAAGGTAGGTAAGGCCAAGGCACCGATTACAAAACAAGTTATTATATTGTACATAAGTTCACTTCCTCAAGGTATGTCATCAATATGTTGAATGTGTTGTAATTTGCTAATGGCGACATCAAATCCCATCCTCACTCTCCATGTGAAAGTGAAGGTGGTTTTTTTTGGCCAAAATTTTCTTGAACACAGTAGTACACTCATATATAAATTATGATTGCAATACCCTCATCATGTCTAAGGTTTAGGGGTTGGTCTAATTGTAATACCTTCATATTGCAAACTTGTTGGTTTAATAAAAAAATTGTAGGGGCTAAAGTGGTTTTGCATAAAAGTGATCATGGAAAAGTACCACTGAATCATGCCATGGAAGATGTAAATTGGGTCCATGAAAGGTCGAGGTGGATTTGCAAGTTCAATGGATGCATTGATAGTTACAGAGCTAAATGGTTATTTCACCAACATTTGGACAACAAACATAGTCATCACATGGAAGCATGTAAATCTACCATCCTTTTACTTGTGTTGGGGGACGAAGGCAACAAAACCACCATGCCATGAATGCTTGGATTTTGAACAACCCATATGCATGACAAACACAAAATGAAAAGAAGGTAATTGACCGAATGAAGAAAAAAGCTAAAGTTAATGGGATTGACTTCAATTTGAAGTTCAAGGCCTTGAAAAGGTTTATTGACCTTTATTAGTAAGGTTCACCTCTAACAAATTATTAGGTATCATCACCATACCTAAGTGGGGTGTGGGGTTCATCCCTCATAATGCCTTTTCATGAATTGAAAAGGACGATGACCTTGTTGAAATCATCTAAATGAATAAAGTTGGTCATGCAAAATCTTTTAGGCTTGCATGAGATGTTCAAAATTGGAATTCAAAATCTACCAAGGGCAAGAGAAAAAAAAAGATGCAAGCCATGTGCAAGTATCGCGAATCAGAAATGATTCATGGCTAGTAAGTTTATAATCATTTAATTAGTTTTTTAACATGTTTTTCATTATGCATTAAAGTCATGAAACTAAATTGGTTTTTTGTCATTAAGCTTTGAGATACCACAAAAGAGGCCTTTGTGGCGGATGCGATCCAATTCACATTTCAACATCAACAACTCTTCACCTATCACCATGTGGCAGAAGTTATAAAAGTTGCAGTCACTTATCAAAGAAACATGAGCATTGTTTTTTACTCTTCTTCAAATGAGGGGTGCACATTAGGGTATAATGTTAGGCCATTTTAACCTAACTTGTGGTGAGATTTTTTGGTATTTCACCAACAATTTGTATTGTGTTTCATTTTATATAAAATTTTGTAACTTTTTCTACCCATTTCTATTTTGGCAATCCCAATTTATAATACCCTACCCTATCATTTTATGTCATATTCCAAATGCATTCTCCAACCCCAAATTGCATTATGTAACCTACATAAATTTGTATTACGTAACTTCACGAAAAGCCCCCTTGTAATTAATAGGTTTTAGTCATGTAATTATTACAAAATCTTAATCCCCTATCATCTAAAATTAATAACCATATGCAATACCTACATGTAATTAACAAAAAGGTATCCTTAAAAATAACCCTAAACCAACTAACAATAATTTCATCTTTAGGTGCAAACATTGATTATGGATATTCCCCAATCCAAACCCTAAACCAATTAATAATACCCTTATCGTTGATGTTTTGCCATCACTATTAAGGTGGTCACAAAAGTAATTTTGCTATTATTTTTGCAATGTAATACTAGCACAGTAAGCTTATTATAATACTTACATAAATATATTGTGTGACCTCACCAAAAGCACCCTTTTAGTTACTAGGTTTGGATTATGTAGGTATTGCAAAAAGTTAGTCCTTCATCATCTAAGTTTTTATTAAGTGCATATTGATCACCAAATGCAGTACCTACATGTAATGGACTAAATGCAATAGGAAATATCCAAATGATATTTATAAATAAAAACCTTAAACCCTATGCAATACCCTCATCTTTAAAGTTAAACATTGACTGTGGTCATGCCCCGTTTTTTCCAAACTCTAGTGGTTTAAGGTTTCTAAGATTCTTGCAATACCTACATCCAATAAGAAATATATCTAAAATATAAGGATAAATAAATAAAATTAAAATTCTTGAAAATATATTATATTTATATCATAAATTAAAATATTGTCAATTATTATAGGGAAAAACCTAATAATAAACATTCAATTATAAAATTACATATTAATATTGTAAGTCCATAATTGAAGAATTAAATAATATCATGTTACTTTAAATACCTCGTTAATGCAAAGTAACTTTTAATGTTGCTTTTAATTATATTAATATTGAATTGTAATTATTTTATTTGTGACCAAAATTTGCTATTTAAAAAAATAATCCTAAATAATATGGTTCAAATAACTATTGGCATACACCCTATTTGAATAAATACCCACATTTATAGAATTTTCATATTTAGTTCATAAAATTTAGTGGTTGGCCAAAATGGTATGGGATTCCTAACTTTGGTTAAATTTCTTATGCTTGATCACCACTTTTTGTGCAACATGAAAAAATTGAAAAGAAAAATTAAAAGTTTTGTTTGAGATCACATTCACTATTTATTTTTTATCACATTAATTGAGGGTACTATTGAATTGTACTAAATTAACATTCAAATGAATAACACAATAAATTTCACATCATGTTAGGTATTTCATTCAATATTTAAATAAAATTATAAAATAAAAATTAATTAAAAATTGAAATCTTATACTAATAATATAAATAATATTATCAATTCAATTTTATAAAAAAAAAACCCTAAACCCTTAATCCACAAAAAAAATCTGAACAAACCTTACATTTATGTTCTATTAATATTGATTCAATTGTATTAAAATATCATAGAATTGCAATTTGAATTTTTTCACATTATTACTAATATTAAATAACAAATAACAAATTTTTTGGTCATTTTATTCAAATATTAGATAACAATAAGATAAACATTATTAACCCTAAGTCTTAATTGTGCAAAGTGCAATACCCACATTATGACCCTAATCCACACTATATATAGGATAAATAAAATGCAATACTTGCACAACAATTTATGAATGCACACTATATGTGGGGGCAAAATTCACTACCCACATTATGACCTTAATCCACACTTTATATGGGAGAAAGAAATGCAATACTTGCATGACAATTTAAAGATGCACACTATATGTGGATGGCAAAATGCAATATTGGCATTATGAGCCTAAATTCACACTATTTATGGGAGGCCAAAATGTTAAATCCATATATCAAACATGGAACATTCTTAGTGGAATTTGATGACCATGTTAAAACCATCCAAGGAGATTGATTTCCCTAAATTAGGAACAAAACAATAAGTTTTTTAAAAAAATGATTAAAATATATATCATACCATTGATGTTAAAGGATGATGTCACGTTAAAAAAAATTTGTAACTTGATTTGAAAACACAACCTAAATAAATCAACGCACATTTCATTAAACCTCTAAACTTAAAACCCTAAATAGTCTTAATGGTAAATGCTTTCAACCTAATGATTATACAAACATTTATAAATGGAATGCAAAAAAGATTTATAACAACTATGTTTTGAATTTTAAAGTTAATCAATTGAAAATTATAATGAATGGAAGCATTTGCTTCAAAGTTTAAAACTAATTACCCCACAATATTTATATATAAACCTAAATAATTTTAATGGTAAATGTCATAAAAATTAATAACTATATAAACATATACAAATGCCATACAAAATAATCTTTTAGGAATGAGCGATGAATTAAAATTGAAACATAATGAAAAATAATAATTAAATGAATGAAATAAGAGTTTATTTTCTTACCGTTAGTGTGGTCACTTTTAACTTGAGGCCCCAAATTGAAAACTTTTTCATTCACCTTCAAAATAGATAAAATGAGTCTTGTTCCAAATATTTGTATGTGAAAATTTGGCCAAATTCCCCCAAAATCCAACATATGATTGATTTTGATTAGTATTAAAAATTGTGCAAATATTCATAAATGTTTGATATCTTTTTAACTTAAAAATTATCAAGCCTATTCCTTAATTAATTAGGTACATCTTGCATTAAATGGTCCAAAATGGAAGTAAAGGATTGTCGTAAAAAATAATTCCCACAATTGCAATACCCACATTTTACATTATAATTTTTACAATTGAAATCCACAATTTGCAAGTGCATAGGTAGGTATGATGATGTGTAGGTAGGTAGGTTTTTCCAATAAATAAATATTTTACTAATAATTAAAGTGGCATTATCGAAAAATGTATCTATTCTCTTAGTTAATTTTTGGAGTAGGAATTAAGTAGGAGTTTTACCAATAAGACATATAGGTTTAACCAAGAAGAAACATAAGTTTAGCCAAGAGATATAAATTTAGCTAAAAAGAAATATAGGTTTAATTAAGAGATAGAAGTTTAACTAGTAAAATATATAGGTTTTCCAAGGGATAGAGGTTTAACCAAAAAACATATGTTTAACCAAAAAAAAAGAAAAAGGTTTAGCCAAGAAGAAATATAAGTTTATCCAAGAAGAAATATAAGTTTAACCAAGAGATAGAAATTTAGCCAAAGAAGAAATATAGGTTTAGCCAAGAAGAAATATGAGTTTAGCCAAGAAGAAATATAGGTTTAACCAATAGATATAAGTTAGACAATATGATATATAAATTTTGCCAAGAGATAGAAGTTTAGCCAAGAAGAACTATAGGTTTAGCCAAGAGAGAAGTTTACCCAGGATGAGATAAGAGTTTTGTCAAGGTAAGGAAGGGATTAGTTGTTAGTTTGTAGGCAGGGCTAAGAGTTAGGTCAATAGGGTAGGTGGGTGGGTAGTATGGAAGTCAGGATTGAAAAAAAATTGGCAACCGAAAAAGAAAATGGTCAAAGGTCAGCAGCCAAAAAAATTGACTGCGGTAGAATGTTGATTAACATAAGGCAAAGAGACAGATGAAAAAGAGGCGAATTATTCAGCCCATCCTATGGACAGAACGGCCAACTGGTGCAGTCATAGGGGCTGGATAACTCTGGCCCTACCAAACTAGAATCAGGGTTCCAAATGTAGCTTTAAAATTTCAGGGAAATTTTGGAATATTATTATGACAGAATATTCTGTCCCTTTTTCGCGTTTTGGCGATATCTCGATGGGAAAAATCTCTGGTTCAAGTAGTTAGCCGAAAATATAAAACAATGTTTATAATTTTACTTTCATATTGAACTCTGGCTACATCTTCTTGTGGATCATCGCCTCTTTGGCTACAACACAAAATTGACCCTTAATAAATAACACTGCAAGAGACGGTAGAGTCTATGAGCGGAGATGGTGCCGACCAGCAAGAAAATAAGAAATTACGAAAAAAACAAAAATACTCATAATAAATTGGTGCCTCTTTTCGTAACGACGGCAAGCGGGGGAAAAAAAACGGCTTTGCGTGCGTTCTGTTGTCGTTGCGCAGCTCGGCAGGGAGGAGCAGCAGGAGCAGGATCATGGCCCAGCAGGGATCATCACCACCACCACCACGGTCACAACAACAAACAACAACAACAGCCTTGCACGCACGGTGGGGACCAGCGGACCAGCAGAAGCAGCAAGTAGAAAGAGAGAGAGAGGTCGCCTGCGAAACACTACTAGTGTGGAGTCCTCTGGAGTCCGTCTACCGTCGTCTGCCGTTGTTTGTCGTGTTCGCTCGCAGTAGTTTGTCTGGTTCAGCACAAAAACAGAGCACACGTTTCCACACAGTAAGTTAGTCGACGTGCTGATCCGTGACAGGTTCCGTCCCCTCGTTCACGACCTCTGCAGACTGAATGGCTGACGACGTCACCTGGAACAACACCTCACGTCACCTGGATTTTTACCGCACGTCATCTTTTAGTTCGAAGTCCGTAAAACTATATCCTCCTAGTGGGAATGTGGAGTAGCTTCCCACGTGGCACAAGCACGCTCCTCCTCGTCTTCGTCGTCGTTCCCGTTGTTCGCTCCCGTCGCACGCGACCATCGCCGTCGTCTCGTCGCGCACGCGCACATCCCTCTCTCTCTCTCCCTCTTCTTCTTCTTCTTCTTCTTCTTCTTCTCCTTCTGCTCCATTCTCGTTTCTTGCCCTTGCCTTGCCACAAACAACAGAACATTTTTTGATGCAATAAATGAATTTTCTCCAGGTGTTTTTTTTCTTTTGTTTTTCGGTTATTATTTCGTCAGTTCCATCTTCCCATATTCATTTGTTTGCGAGAGTTTTTGGCGACGGTGCTGATGCAGTGCATCGGTGGCGCTGCTGCTTACAGCAGCAGCGCGGTTTCGCGATCTTCTTCCTTCTCTCTTGACAACAGATTCTTTTAGAGGTTACTATTTTTGGAGACTGTTTCTTTGGTCTGTTATTGCCTGTCTTGCTCGGATCACGGTGGACGATGATGTCTTCTGAAGCTGCTGCTGCTCCTCTTCCTCTTCCTCCTAATTTTCTTTGATTGTTATGCGTTTTGAAAGTTTCTGAAACGAGTAGGAGTGTCGTCGTCGTCGTCGTCGTCGTCGTCTTCTTCCTATACGGTATAGTAAAGGAAGTCGTCTTTTCGTCTAAATTTGAGCAATCTTGAGATTCAAAGTCTCTCTGTCTGTCTGTGTGCACTGCGCTCCTATCGTGAGAGAGAGAGGCGGTCAGACGGGAGTCGACCGGTAGCTTTTGAGACGGGGAAATGTGAGACTTGCTTGTAGCTGGAGTTCTCTTTTCTTTTCTTTTCTGTGTTCCCTGTGAGTGCTTACTACGATTTTGTCTTCTTGAATGAATGTTGTTGTTGGTGCCTTCTCTCCGTTGTTGATTCCAGTCTAGCTGTTGTGTGTGCGTTTTGGCGATGGTTTGCTAGCGTTGTTTTTCTCTTTTATTTTGTTTTGTTTCGTTTTTCCGGAGATCGATCGTCTCAGGGGAAAGAAATAAAGGAAGAATGGCGGGGATGTAGAGGAGGAGGAGGACTTCTTCTTCGCGGCGGTTCGTCATCATTCGTCTGGTATATTCTCGCTGTCTTTTTTCCGCCAAGCTTTATCAGACTTCCTCATCTGTGTAATAAGATGATTGCTGATTCCTCTTCGCCTAATCATCACCTCCTGTGATAACTGCAACAAGAAGCAGCATCAAGTTCTTCCCGGTTTGAGCGATCGCGATGGATCGGGAATAGCGGCTTTAGCGTTTCTCAGGTGCGAGAAGAAGTAGCCATAATAGTGTTATAATACCAGTGATGCACTCCTCTTCTGTATTGTATCTCATTTGATCTTCTTCCTCCTTCTCATTGCCTGCCCTCTGCATTATCCCCGACGTGATTTTTGAGATCTTTCTGCCGAACATCTCCATTGAAAAAGTACTGCTGCATTGTGTGTGTGTGTGTGTGTCTGTTTGTCCCTCTTCCATCTTCCTTCCACAATGAAAATTTTGTACAGTGCAATATCTGAGGATGATGATGATGGGAAGACTGTGCATTGTCTTCCTCATGATCCATCTTCTGTGAATATTATTCCCATATTCATTATCATCGCAGTTCGCACAAATAGATTTTTTCTCCATTGCCAGTGTTGTGATAGTCTGTTCAATGGTCCAATCCATAGAAAATCAAAACTCCTTATGTGTACTCCTCTGTATCTAGTGTTTACATTTCGGTTTTGTCTAGCCATGTTCATCCCTTGTTGGATCTTGATATGGAGATCTGTCTTCTGCTTTACTGAGAAAAAGGTTGCACTGAATCAACACTTATAGTAGACCTGACAAGGTGTCCCATGATATTGTATCTTCCCTGCCTCTTCTCCCTCTCTCTTGCTTGCTTTACTCAGGGTATACGGTCTGGTGGATCCAGCAGCAGATCAAGTGGTTGCTCACCAACAACATTGGTCTCCATTACCAGATGGAAACAACTAGTTAGCTCAGAAAGATTGAGGCACACAGAGCTGAACAATCAGCCTACTAGGTTAGAGAGCTGGAGGCTGCATATAGGCTCAGGAAAATGCTGAATGCTGAAGCATGCACTGTATTTTCTGCTAGTCATGTGTGAAGCAAGCAAGCTTGTCTTGGGTCCAGATGCTTTTGTTCAGAATGTGTCTAACAAGGTGAATTTTCATCTGCAGGTTTCACAGGTGTAAACATTTTTCAGTCATTTAGCTATCCAGGGATCAGAGCAGCCACTGTGCAAGCTTCTGCAACTGGTGCAAGACAAGATGGAAAATAACTGTATGAAAAACCTTGCTTTCACTTTCTCTTTTCTGTGTGCACTCCCCTGTGGGATAAGATCTCTAGTATGGAAGTAATTTTGGATCATGTACATTATTATAGCAAGATAGTTAACACTGAGACCCTCCCATCTAGGGATCAGACAGCAGTAACCTTTGCACAGGTATTTCAGTCCTCATCTGATCCCTTTCGTGGTGTGCAGTTGCAGCACATGAATAACACTATGAATGGCTCTACAAATGCATCCCAACCACATCTTGAAGTTGAACTCTTGTTGGGTTTTGGCTCCAGTTGGACATCTGCTAATGGTAAGTCACTGCTCAATTGAAACATGAGGCATGTGATAAGTGCGAGAGCTGGTATTAAATCTCTCCTGTCTTAATTTGCCTCGTCAGTATGTGGAAGGTTTAGTAGGCATTGATCCCTTTTTTAAGTCCAGGTTTAGATTTGGAACAAAATTTTGACCTAGCTAGGGGCCTGAGTCACAGAGATATCTTGTGAAACAAAGTATTGGAGAATTCTTTGGTACTCCTGGACTTTGCCAATACATGAAGGGACCTGAACACCATAATCTGTGGACAATGTTGAAGTGTTTTCTGATGTAATGTAAGCTGTCTCTCAATACAAACTTGTCCTGACCTTTCTCTTAATGCTTTCTGTGCAGGGATTGGCTATCAGGACAAATGCTTGTCAGCTGCTACTGAATAAGAAATACTGGGTGATAGGCATATTGATGCCTACTTTCTAGCATGACTTGAATCACCACAGCCAACTTGTCTTGCCAGATTGACTGGAGATATAGCTCTGAAAAGGTTGGGGTTTCAGAAAGCTGGGATAAGCAATCATCAGTAAGTGCCAGATAAATATTCATGGCATGGCTTCAGGCTTGCTTCAGTACAGCCCAAATTTACATTATGCCTTTTCACAGAAGTCAACTGAAAGGACTTAGGAGGCAGGCCTCATATGAGACTCATGTGTATGATGCTCATTTGGTTCTGGAGATGATATGTGCAGTCCTCAGGAAAAATGTAGTTCCTCATGACCAGGAGCCCCTTGAATGAGTTTTAACACTCTCTGCCTGATGCTGTGATTCCATATCTCACTGCTTGATGTGAGAGGGCTGAAGGAGATCTGTAGCCTCAACCTTGCATCCTTGTCATGGACCAATCTATTCAACATCTTTTTCTGCAAGGATGCCACCCAATCCAAGCAACATGGAGGTGGACACAATAAAAGGGCTGATATCTCCAGCTCTTCCACAGCATGACGCACTTGAGCTACCTTTTATCCAGGGTACAGAATTCTACCCCAATCAGGATTCCCAATTTTTTTTTCACAGTGGGAAACAATTTGGATTGTTTCAATAGAGAAGCTGTTACATGAAGATTAGGAAAAAGTTGCACCAGTTTGAAATTCACTTCCCCGCAATTTTACACCATCTGGTTTGAAAAAGGTAGGTTTTGATAGCTAAATATACTGTGCTCGTGTTACTTGCAATCAAGTTGTAACACTCACAACCCTTTAGTGCATTCGACAAGTGATCTTAGAAGGATTACAGCCGGAGGTGATATTAGAAGGCGCGGCTCAAGCATGAGAGAACTCACAGAAAAAGCAGAGATATGTACTGCGACGTCAGTGATATTCACTCTGTGGGAGTCCAATAGCAAGATTCTTGAGATTCTTTCAACACGTACACCAGACTTTTAAAAGGTGACCCATTCCCCCAATTTATTTTTTTTCCCCCTATTCTTTCCAATTGAAATAAAACTCCAAGCCAAAAATCATTTGAATTCGCTGCCAGACTCTTAAATTCTGTTTGTTATCATGAAAGATGCACTAAGTTTCTGACCTATTATTGGATAGTCTCCTCCCCAGGCAGCACATTCTACCATCTGTCTATTGGGGCAAATTACCTTCCACTGCTTCAAAGTAGTACTTGTCTAATGTGCCAAATAACAGAAGGTATGAAGTTGTTAGTTTGTTCTTTGTTAAACAAAGTTGTTCTAGATTTATCATGACTAGGAATCTTATAATACTAAACCATAATTCACAATACTTGATAAAACCTTTTGTGAATGAGATTGAATTGTAACATTGAAGAGAATTCCACGAACCATCAAAAGACTTAGTGACAAATTTGTCTAATTCCTCTTTTCTTTTCTTAAGCTTTAGTTCCCAATTGTTTGAATAGTTGGTTCAGAAATGTCCAGTTTCTTTTATACTCTTACAAATTTTCTTTTACAACTTTCTTTCTCTCGTGCCGTTTTTTGCTACTGTGGATTTCAAATGCTAAATTGGTTTGCTACTGTGCATTCCAAATGCTAAGTGATTTGGAATTTGCTATGAATGGAATGGAAGGTGTCTTTTTGGATTTGTGTCTTTTCATAACGCTTTTTTTAAACACCATAGTCATGAATGATGAAAAAAGAACAGAAAATTTTCAATACTTTCTACATCAATTTGCATATCTTTTTTTCCAATTAGATTTGAATTCAATTAGGAATTGAAGTTGAAGTCAATTGAATTTGGATTGAAATCAATTCAACTTGAATTCAATTGAAGTTGCATGCAATGTCATTTGATATTTCATTTGCATGGAACTTAACTGCCCATGCACCCCTCCTCATCAAGAGCTTTCCAAAGACACCAAGAACACGATTTGAAGCATCCGAGTTTGGTGGATCTCATAACTACCAACAAAACAAAACAAACAAACTACCTTCCTTCATAGACAGATTGGTAGTGTGTAGGAGCCCAAGTGGACATAAAAGATGTTCCAAACTTAAGTGACATGATTTTTTCCATGTGTTTTTTATTGAGTGCAATTGCTTCTATTAGTGACTTTTCTTACAAGTTCTAGATTTGATTTTCTATTCAAAGAAAGGGGAGAAAAAATATATATCTTATCAAATATTTTGTTATCTTTTACAATTGGTTATTCTTTTAAATTTTAGTTACTAACTCGATTTTTCAAATGTGTTCAAAATGTGGAAAGCCTAAATTGGAAATTTGATAGTTTTATTATGCATTTGTAGGTAATGTATTAATATATTATGTGGGCTTTTGTTCTACTAAGAAATTAAATATTGTTAAAATAACCTTTCAATTGTAGATTAATGAGGGCCATGAAATGAACTCCCTTTCAATATGGATGACCAAAATTGCCAATTTTTAAAAATAAAAATCACAATAGCATCCAAACAAAAAATGTGTGAATAAAAATGGAAACAACACCACATTGCCAAGCATGTACCCACAAATAAACCTACAAGCCACACATTCAAAAAAATATTGTTTTTCAAGTTTCAAATTGCACCCAAAAGAAAAAAAAAACAACCACCTTCAAGTTGCAACAAGACAAGCTAGAGTAAAAGTTTTTATACTCAGTAATATACAAGTTAAAAAAAGGATAAACACAAACATTAAAGGCAATTGAGGAGGAGAAAAAATGACTCAAGGTGTGCCTTACAAATTTAGAAACAAACTAGACAAAAACCAATAAAGGATGATGTCATGGACACCAACATCATTCAATATCATTATGGATGAAATTCATTCATCATCATTCATTTTTCATCCATATCTTATAACTAACTTGTAGTTTACTTATAATTGAATAAATATTTTCAATAAGGTATTTTGAACAATTGGCATATGGAAACTTCATTGAATTTAATCCCCAAAGGGATATAATGAAAGTAAAACCTTCATTATCTTCAATTTGTTTAACATTTATTTGAAACATGATTTAAAACATAGCTTTGTTCATTTCATTTCACGTTTATGTTTTCATATGTTATTAAAATATAATTTCATTTCTTGTCTTGCACATTTCACATTTTTATATTTTATTTCATGTTTTGAATTTGAATTAAAATTTTGCCATAATTTATTTTAATTTTCATATATTCTAGAAATTTGTATCTTTGTAGTTTTCATGCCTACAACAAGGAAGGTTGATTATTGACTCACAAAAACTTTTTGCAGCTTGCAAGATACCAAGCCAATCCCCAATTGTCAAGAACATCATCATCACAAGCTATTGTACCTTACTACTCATAACAAAGTGTTGAAAAAAATCTCAATCATTATCTTGGGTGTTGTTAAGCACCCCTTATGAACTTTGCAGGTGTTAGTGCATGGTTCAATGCACTGTTCAAAGGAGAAAAAAATTACCTTACATGTGATGTTATTCATCATCAACTTTTGATCTTACAACCTCTCATGAAAAGGGCCACATTGTTATTGATAGCCTAGTTTCATTTTATTACAGATGACATTGTCAATTCTATTTTAGATAAAAACTTTACACCGACATTAATCAAATATTGTGACAAAACCCTACAAGCCCCATGGAAGTTTTGACATTAACACCCACAAAGTTCATAGGAAGGTTTTTAACATCTCTATCTTGGATTCTTAGAGTCTAAAAAAGACAAAACAACAAAACAAGCAAGGACAAGAAAACAATCAAAGTGACATGTGTAAAAAGCAAAGCAAAATTGAACGATCCACTATCACATAACCTATTTTGAATCATTAAGCTTTAAAAAAATGCAAACATATATTCAAAATCTACAAAACTCAATTATCAATTCACAACACAACATGTTTTGCCAAAGTTGATGAAAGACATAACGAGAGGGAAAAAAGCAATGACCCCACCACAAAGTCTTTTACATTTTAACAAAGTAAAACTCCCATGCATGACATCAAAATTCAAGTGTTAAGCTCCGACATCAAATGTAAGCTCACCAAGATATATTATTCAAAAAAAATTAGAAATTTGAAAGCACTCTCAAACAATGAAAGCACTAGAGAAAAGAAAGGTGAAATAAAATATGAAATATAACACAAAGTGAGGAGACCAGAAGATGTGCCTCCTTTTAAGCCAAAAAGGTGATCACCACTAGATCCAATTCTTTTATGTTCACAATCCCCAATGCCATCATCCACAAATATGATAATTACTAGTATGAGAGGCTCGATGTTAATGTAAACACAAAGTATCTATTAATTATGGGTTGTAAAATATTTTAAATTGAAAATTCATTAGATTTGGTGTTTCAAGCATGACTTGCATGCTTCAAATCCACATATTCTTGAAAGAAGTTGTCATGCCAAACTTGCTCTCCCTTTCTTTTTCAAAACCTTTGGGTTGACCCATTTGGATTTCTCCTTGAAATTTTGTTGTAGAAATATTGTTTTTAGATCAAAATACCATGGTCCTCCATATCTTCAATTACAAGTGTGGATAATATTATGTTAATGGAATCAAACTTGGCAACTACCATGAAAGTTTGTTCATACATAATCCCATATTCTTGAAAATATTCTAGGGCAACACCTTGAGCATTGAATGATTTTATTACTATCAATTTATTTTTATTTTTGTAAATTGATTTACTCTTTGCAAACTTCTTGTTTACAAATAGTTCATAAATTGTTTAGGCAATATTCAGAATTAGGGATTCATATCCATCATTCATTACGTCTTCCCATTTTTCTTTGTGGTTTAAAAAAAGGACCTACTCAAGCTCAATAGATACATCTATTTTAAATTACATTCTTTAAAGTTGGTTGTT
>Ga0116229_10009411_pt1 | contig 14910 bp, 15 predicted proteins | sample S1TSphgellanicum_3_FD_87313 | JGI IMG/M metagenome (GOLD analysis project Ga0116229, IMG submission 87313) | Host-associated microbial communities from peat moss isolated from Minnesota, USA - S1T2_Fc - Sphagnum magellanicum MG | ecosystem: Host-associated > Plants > Peat moss > Unclassified... | reverse complement strand
GCCCATATTAAAAAATAAATTGTTTAGAGAGTATTAGGATTCTGGTTTGACCATATCAAAACTCCTATCCATTGAAGATCTGAAGGGCTACACCCATGAGGAGCATGGTTCAAGATCATCATTGGTCAATCCAAGACTTTCCATTGTAACTTTGCTCAACATCTTGAAGGTTGAACATTGAAGTCCAACAAAACCCTTTGGGGTCAGTTCCATTTGCCTAAAGACCTTCTGAACTGGAAAACACCATCTTCATTACACACCACCACCACACCAAAAATAATCCCTACCTGGTCAATGGTAAAACGGGTAGGAAGATCCTTTAGCTTGGTGGTAGTTGAATGCAGAGATTGATTCTTGGGTATTGTCTTTTGGTTGGCTTCAAAATCATTGTGGGGGAACTTCAATCATTGTTAAACTTTCATCCAACATAGTGACCATTCCTAGTGTTCCCCCACTTTCATAAAAAATGGTTGAGAGGCAAAATGCAACTATTGGTTGAATACCAAGGACAATGAATGTCTTAACAAGAAATAATGGTGCCTTGTACACCATCGTTGTTGCCCCCAACAAAATGTTCAACACCTTTGTTCCAGAAATGGAACCAAGCCTCTTCTTCCTCAATGTCATCGAAAATCAACCCTGTACGAGTTAGGTTTTGTATTAATTTGCCAACACAAATGGTTGGGGTAGGTGCATCTAATGTTCATCTTCCTTACGATAAGGATATGATGTTTCATCAACACCCTATGGTTCCAGTGCTCAAGTATTCATTTTTGTCATTGGTGCAACCATCAAAAGCACCTTAACTGGACTTGTAACCATAAGATGGGTTCCATTCACTACTTAAAACATGTGATTTCCTTGAATACCAAGCATCCCTTCATCCAAGGCTAATGGGCCCAAAAGTCTAGCTCCACATAAGTATCGAAGATTGCATCCAAACTAAAAGATGGGTGTTTTTTGTTCTTTTTATTTCCTTGACCTAGGTGCATTGGGTTTCACCTAAGTCGTCATGTTCATAACTAAAACCTCCAAGTGGGAAAGTCTCACCTCCATGGTGTTGTATTAGTTTGGAGATAGCTTGATGGTCGACCCCTTATTGGTTGGCCCTTATCTTTTTTGGCATTTTACAAAACTTCAATTTTTATTAGCATTAGCAGTTTGTGACTAGCCTTGTTGCAACTCTGAATGCAATGTGAAACAATGATCCACATCATGTCTTTATGTATTGTAATGGGAACATGGTTGGTTAGGGTTAGGGTTGAAAGTGATAGTTTAAGGGGGATTAAGGCAATCTTGCCTCTGATGCAGTCCACCACCTTGAACATTTGTATTTTCCTTCTTGTTTAATGTAATATGATAAAAAGGCACCACTTAGTTCTTATTTCTCCCCTTTGGTCTTTGGTGGCACAATTGCAAGATTTTTTAGTTAGTCATGTGACTATTGAATCATCAATGTTGAAAAATTCCTTAAGTTGTCTTATTAAACCCAAAAATCATCACACATTCCTCCACCATGTTCATTTTGATGCCTTCCAACAATTAAAACACATTTGACAATGTGAGTTGTGTGAACTATAGTAACATAACATCCCGCACTAAATGTCAAAGCTCCTTGACCAAAATCCCATACTAGAATTGGACAAATTATGTTTTTGTGACCCCTTGTGTCATGGTGATCAATCATTTCATTCACATACAAGCGTCTTGTAAACTCCCATGTAAGTTATGTTGGAATTCTTGTAAAATTTGTAACTTTTCCATCTAGACCCCTTAGATCCCCATTATGGAAAATAAGTTTTTTAGATTGATGAAAATCCAAAAACCAAAAACAAAAACTTTGCCAAGTGGCAAGTTTAAATTGGTGTTGAACATGTCACCCAAGTTTGGAAAAATGACAAAAGATTTAAAAAATAAAAATTCAAGGGAGGTTCAAATTGGACCTTCCACTTGCCCTTTTATCCTGAAGCTAAACCAAGCCTTGTGAACCTCCTTTCACATTGAACCTTTGCCCAATCCTAGTAGGTTTGAAAGCAAACTTGCATTGGTTGGTGTTGGTGGGCCAATGCTTAAACTCAATCACCACTCACTAGAAGAAAAATAGGTATTTTTGATTGGTTTATGTGACTAAATTTTAGTCATAAGCAACAATTGTAACTAAAATCCCCTTAGTCACATTGAACAAGTTGCATGTGACATTAGTCACAAATGACAAAGGATATTGGATGAAAAAAAATCAACAAATACAAGTTCATCCTTTGACACCATTATATATGTATTGTCACATGCAACTAAAATGTGACTATTTTGGTCACAATTGAAAGCAAATGATGTGCTACCACGTGTTTTAATATTTAATTATTCAAAATATAAGTATTATTATTTTAGGACGTTCAATTCAATTGCTTGGATGATTTTATATTATGACATGTGACCCAATGTAAATGTGCCACATGGAATTTAAAAATGAATTTCATACAAAATATTAACATTAGATTGATAAATAGTTAAATAAGTTGGTAAATATTTAGGAAGGTATGTAAATAGGTGCCCACAAACCAAAATTACATATCTACCTTCCTAGGCTAAATACTTACTTAATTAGATAGGTACTTAGGTAGGTAGGTACATAGGTCAACCTAAGTAGGTAGGTCAAAGTAGGTACCACCTAACTAGGTAGATAAATAGGTTGAGGAGGTCGGTAGTTTAAAATTATGCATAATTTTTATTTTATTTTTTGGGTTAAACCTTTTGATTGGTTCATCTCATGTGCACAAATTCCTTAATGTGAAATTAGATGATCACACCTTTTATTTATATAATGTTCAAATAGGAATGGAAAACAAACAATATGGCATAAGTTTTGAAGTTGCAACTTACTCACAAACTAAGTTGGAATTCCAAGACTTTCCTTAATGTGCCTTTTGTTTTTTTGTTTTTAAATTTCTCAATACAATTATTCAAGTATTTAACTCACTAGATAAATTAAATAATAATTTAATTAATAATGATTAAATTTAACACATTTAAAAAATATAAACTATAAACTACAAATATTAAGAATTCATTATCAACTATTTAAATAACTAATAATTTCTTAATATTTAACTAACTAGCTATCTAATTACTCAAATGTTATTAATACATAACCCATAGATAAATAAATAACTAAAATTTGGTCGAATTATAGATTATATAATTAATGTAAAAATATTTATTTTCAGATTATATATAATGAATTAACAATTGTTATTGAAAAAAAATTCCTACATAAATTAATTATTTTGATTTTTATTTTTTTTAGCAAAATTTCGCAAGTTGGAAATTAAAAAAAGGCCCTTATAAATCGGCATGAAGGAATTTGATGGTTAGATTGGAGGCAAATCACCAAGATGTAACCATTTGGCCACAGGCCATAGCCATCCACCCAATCAATAATTTAGGTTTAACGCCATTTAAACTAACCACCCTACATTGTTGTATGCTACGACCTTCCTCACTATGGGTCCCTTCTCACATTTCACCTCACTTAGAGTTCACAACATTTGCAAATAGTTATGTGCACATTGAAACTAAAATCACCACCAATAGCAAATGCCAATCTTTCTTGGTAGCATGCTTAGTAAAATGGGTTTCGTTAATTTTGGATTATGTTATGGAAGCTAGAAGCAAAAAATGGTGAAGGAACAAACGGAAAACTAGCACTATACTTTTGTGTTGGTTTATGAATCTACACCCACATTTAAATTTATAGATCATAATCAAACTTTGGATGTAGTGAAGTAAAGAAGAAGAGCCCAAAGGAATCTAAATGGGAAATAAATAGAGTTTTTCAAGATCAATGGGCAACTAAGTTCCCCTGGTTTGAGCCAATATGTGGACTACATGGGAAAATGAGAATGGTTAGATGTAAAATCTACTTTAACATTAAAGGGAAGGATAAGATTTGTTAAGGCCACCTAGTGAACTACTAGGTTTTGAAAGAAATCAAATAAGGGAGTAGAAAAAAATCTCTTTACTTTCCTTAAGTAAGTAAAAAGCTTTAACACAAAAGGGATTGTCCAAACTCAGTAGGGTAGCCTCATAAACCTTCTACAGAAACAACCTGAAACAAACATATAAAGAATATTCACATACAGAAAATTAGAATACTCCATACATACGAAGAAAAACAACTACACATGGAATTCTACATACAAAGGTATGGTAGGAAAAAATGATTTTACTTCAAAAATTATTTTCTTGTATAGTCTACAAAGGGACAAAACCTAAGTACCTTTAAGAAAAAAGTTTAAAATGGTGGAACAAGCATTAGCCTAATCCCCAAAAAAATCAGTCTTAAATATACACAATTTAAACCAATGGTAAAATCAATTTCGGTAAAAAGATTTTTGATAAAGGAAATTTTGTTCTAGTTTTGGTAAACATCCAATAAAAATCTGATTTCAATAAATATCTGATATCAGTAAAAATCTACCTTCAACATCATCCCCCTTTCTAATTGGGATTATGTCGTCCTAATTACACTTTCTACCCTACTCTTCCATAATTGTAGCCTCTATCTCCTCTACCCTAATAACTACTCTTGGATCTTCATTTGCAATAGCAAGATTCAGTGTAATGGTAGCAAGGATCGCAATTGGTTCCAATTGTGCTGGAATCGAAGTCCCTTCCTCCACACCAGATTCAACCTTTGGATTGGCATGCTCGTCCTTGACCATCATGTCAAAAAGTGTTTGATCAATGGCTTCACTAGAAACTTTGTAACTTCTGTAAGCACAAAGGCAAAAATAGGTGCAGTACCTTTGGCTTCATCGAAACCGTCTATAGCACCAGATAAAATCACAGTACCGAAAACTACTTTTGATTTTGTAGGTTGCAATTCTGGTGTGACTACCAAATCCACCTCCATCTTTCCGCCTTCACTCTATTCCTCATTTCCATGCATACCATATTCAGATGCAAATCCAAAATGGGTTTGTGTTCTGCTGGGCTTGAAAGGTTACATCACTAGATGTGGCATCACTCATCGATAGGTCTCCAAATGTAGCTGGTACAACTCTTTGTCTTTTTAATAGGAGCAAAAACATTTTGAATAATTCCATTGACTTGTTCCTTGTACTGCTCCCACTACTCAGCTTGACTCCTCTTGCTCCTCTTTTGATAAATTAGAAGTTCAACCTTCATAAATGCATGTTCCATTTTCAAATTGTCGAACTCCTCCATTTGGTAGTGGTAAAGGTTTGCAAGTTCCGCCCTCTGCTTTAATGCCCTCATCTCCTTTGCTAATGCATTAAACTCATCTTGAATCACACTAAGATTCTTCTAAACCTCTTCCAAATCTTGTTACACCAACTAGATTTTTTTTATTAATAGTTATAATTCTAGTTGCTACTTCTATGTAGTTTTGGTAATCAAATCATTTTGGCCTTCCAACCACTCCACCCTCCCTTTGGTCGAAATAAATAATTTTTTGGTAACGGTCACGAACTATTCCATTGCTTTCTAGTTTGCCTACTCTTGCTCCAAAGCTTGCTTAAGCTTAGCTCATTCTAAATCGATGGAGCCCAATGTCTTATTGATTTTAATAAGGTGTTTGTGGAGATTCGGTAAGTCGTTCTACTAGTTGGAATTTTCAATTTCCAACTCCTAGACTCTCTTGCTCGTGCCTTCTAAGTTCTACAATTCAATTTGTGAATGTTGTATGGTAAGAATGTCATGTCGGTTGGCCTTTTATAACTGTAGTAGATGGCCTTTCAAGTTTATTATCTCTTGTAGGTTCTTCTACATCATTTCTTCTATAACATCCTTTTTGGTTGTGGCCAATTGAAAAGTTATTGAAAGGTTACCCACTATTTAGGAAAACTCTTTTGATTGAAGTAAGTGGTCCTCCAAACTCTTTAATGAAGACAAAATCAAAGGAGCTAAGACCCTTTCGATTTCGGTTGGTGGAAAAAAAAGTTCACCCCATACCGAAAAAGAGGTATTAAGAGGGTGACATTCTTTAGTTACCTCACTTAAACTCTAGGCAAGGTTTCCACTGGAAAAATATTTTGGTGGAATATCCCATTTTTGGTATGTCACATATTGGAATTGCCTCTCCCTCAAGTCATCAATGTAGCTAGCTAGAAAGGTTTGTAAGCGTTTATGTAATACCTATAAGCATCGGATGTAATTCTAGTTGAAGTCTTGCATCGGAAACTTGTTCAGCCCAAACTCAACTTGGATTTCACATTTTGCCTTTCTTCTAGGGACTTGACACTTTCGTTGCCCACTTTGCCAAAGTGCACTTCCCTAGGGATAGTATAGGATTTCAAGGACAAAGCTAGCCCAAATTCCAAGACCTCAATGTCAATAACAACATCGGTGAGATTTCTAGTTGCTTTGAGGTTTCTGGTTGGGCACTTGTCCCACCAATTTCCTTGACATCCTCCATTTCTTCATTGATATCAATGGGTGCGTGCCAAAAATGTGCTTTTATAACTTTGATGGTTCTTGTAGCCTGAGCTTTCAATAATGGTTTCACATCTCCTTCTTCCCTGTTTGATTCCGATAGGATGAATGTTGGGTCTACTAAAAACCAATTCTGGAATAAAATGTCCACCACTTGGGCAATTTTTAATTTGGTGTCATTACTAAAATTACTAATTTTTTTACTAGAAATTTTAATCAAAAAGACCCATTTTGGATAGGCATAAAAAAACCTTTCAATCATTTTGGACAAGTCGTTTTGAACCTATCCATTCTGAATGGGCCATGTACTTTTTGACGAGGCCCAAGTTAACATTTTTGACTAGTCAATATAATAATCAAATGATTTTTTAAATAGTCAAACACCATTTTGACTAGGCAAATGCCATGTGACATAGCCTAGGTAAAACCAACAATGGCCCAACTAGTAATGGTTAAATTAATTATGTTAAACTAATTATCATGCCTAAACTTCATAAGGTTAAACCAACTATTGTTAAATTGACCATGGTTAGATTAGTTATGTTAAATTTTATTTTTAATTGGTTTTTTCATAGGTAGTTGAGTCATAATTAATTTCAATATAATCAATTTAACCATAATTAGATAAACCATATATATATATATATATATATAGTTTAATCATGATTAATTTAGTTATGATTAACTAACTTTTACATTTTTCAACTTTTTTCTAATTGGTCAAACATAGTCAAAATGTGAAATGTAGTCCCAAGATACCCAACTAGTATTGGAATTTGTAATTGGCCATTTTGACTAGGCCTACTTAATTAACCCTATTGATTGAATATAATAGGTGGCCTTATTCAATAAGGCATTTCCCAATTTGACTAAATTGGGTGGTCTTATTAACTAGGCCACTAACCAATTTGATTAGGTGGTATTTTTAAGTTCAATTAGTCAAATCAATCACTCTAATCAAATTGATTAGTCAAAACATACCCATTGTCATTCAAGCCCTTGGCTTTTAGTCAAAAATACATGTCTTCTAGTCAAAAAGACCCATTTAGTCAACTTGGTTAATTTGAAAAAATAGGAATTTTAATAGTGTCTTGTCCTTAATTACATTGGGTTTTGTCGGTGTAGACAAATCTTGCAACTTGTGATATAGGTTGTTGAATACCATAATTGACCAATTCACTTTCACCCCTTATTCTACCAACACTACAAAGTTCATCAATTTTTTTGCCACATAAATGAGTCGATTGCCCTTCAATAAGATTACCTAGATTAATGCCAGTAATTTGACTGCATACATTCCCTTTAAAAGGGAAACCTTCCATCCTTCCTAGTCAACAAGTGCTTTCGATGAAACAATTTTTCCATAAACATTTGCCTCCTTTTCTTTTTCCTTTTCTTTGGTTGGCTTGGCCAGTAATTTGTTGATGCCTATTTTTGATAGTTTGAACATCTCCGCCACTGTTTTTTCAATTATGAAAATGAGAACTCCTTGCACAATTGATTTTACAATTTTCGAATTGAACCAAGGGATGACCTATAAAAATTCCTTCACCAAAGGCTAAATCAAACTTAGTTGCATGTCCAACAAACAAAAAATGTCAAGGTGGCAAGCCCACTCTATATCTCTTCCAATGATCCACCTCTGAAACTTTTCCATCTTTCCCTTATTGGAAAAAATCACAACCATTTTTTCTCTTTTATTTGTCCGCACGATTAAATTTTGTTGCAACGTGGCTACCACCTAGTTCGGAATCAAAACTTTCTTTCCTTTTCATCTTTTATGCCATTTCCTTGCTAATGTTTCCCTTCATCTTCACCAACAAGTAATCAATAAGAAATTTTGCAACGTAACAATATTGGAAAGAAAGAGGAGAAATTGAGTGAATAGTTCCCTCTTTTATACTAGAGTTTGGGTGCTTAAACTCGACATTGGTTGTATAAACCATTTTAGAAGTATAAGTGAATTCTTGTCCTTCTAGCGTTAGTTCATTGGTTTGGATGAAAACACAATTGATCATGATTACCCTAACTCCAGAATTTGCCCCTTTAGATTTTGGGATGGGATTTTGATGTGTAGATTCCAAACTAAAATCAGCCCATGAAAATTCCACCTTGAAAAGTTCATAATCTACCCCTACTAATTTTGGGGTGTAATCTTTTGTTGAGTATTCCAAACCAGAATTGGTCCTTTTGAATTCTAAGTTGGAATTTGTCATTGAACCGGAATTTTTGTCTCTTTCAATGGAATTCCAATTTTTTGGTTTATCTTTACCAAAAAATCAAATCCACTAAACCAAAACTACTTTCTGGTTCAATAGATTCGTATATTAGTTCTTTGATATGAACACCTAGATTTTTTCAGTTGATTGAGATTTTCGGTGGAGTTAGTTTTTCAGTAAAAGCATCCTGAAAATCTTCTCTTGAATCCTCCTTGTGTTCTTAATCCTCCTTGTTATCTACATCCTCCTTTTCCTCTGAATCCTCCTTGTTCCTTGTTCTTTGAGTCCTTATGCTTTCTTCCCCCTTCAATGGTAGCTACTAGTCCTCTAGGAGCTTGTCCCAAATATCAATAAGGTTTGAGCTTTTTAATGTTCACCAAAATGGGATTTGGTTCAAACTTGTCGATATTGATAAGTAATACAGTATTGTTGGGGAAACAATACTATATTTTATACATGCCAAACCATCGTTTTAAAAACTTTCCAATGTGTTCCTTTCTACCCTTTGGAAACCAAAGAACTATGTCCCCCATAGAGAAAGTTTATATTTTGTGGTTTTGTTGAGCCCATAACGTTGTGTTCCATTGCCTTGTACTTGTCCTATTTGTTGCCTCTTGGCAGGTTTCATCCAAATGTTCCAATTTTGCCATGCGATTAATCAAATACAGGTAGGAAAGAAGTTTTGGTTGGGATGTGAATTGTTCATGGGTAGTAGGTATTCGATTGACATCAAAGGATAAAGGACACAAACCAACTGAAATGGTGTGTGTCTAGTGGTTACTTTGAATGTTGTGTAAATGCTCATCTCAATCAGTACAATTCTCATTCACCAACTTAGTAAGCAATGAACTAATAACTTTGTTGGTGGATTTTACTTATCCATTGCCTTGTGGGTAATAAATGTTCGAGGTCATATGTTGTAACAAAAAATGGTTGGTAAGAATCTTAATGGCATTGTTGATGAGTTGAGTTCCCTTATCACTTACTAAAGTAAATGGAGAGTGAAATTGTGTGAAAATGAATTTGTAGATGAATTTTGCTATCACTGTTGCTATATTTATGTGCAGTGCCTTTGCTTCCACCCACTTGGTGGCATAGTTGGTAGCTACCAAAATGTATTTGTTTTTGGTATACCTACCCATGGGTTTGATTGGGCCTACGAAATCCAATCCCCACTTCATGAAAAGTTTTGCTAATAAGGAAGTTACCAATTTTGCTATGTTGCTTTGTATTAAATTCCCTATTCTTTGATAGTTGTCACAAGCTTGACGATATTGGAAAACATCCTTGTGCATTGTTGGCCACCAATACTTTGCGTCCAAGATCTTGTGAATTGTGATTTCGGATGAAAAATGTTCACCACCAACTCCCTCATGCATTTCTTGTAATGTTGTGGGGATTTTCAAGTCTTGAAGGCAATGCCTCAAAACTTGGTCTTGACCTTAACGGTATAAATTTGCACTATATTAAAGAATAGCGTAAAACTTTCAAAGTTAGCTTTTCTTTTACTCCTAGCCGTACTAAACTAGAAATTTTTTGGTAGTGAAGTACTTGGAAATTTCTTGTAATCACACTAGCTGTAAGAGGAAAAGTGAGGCATCCATTGTTTGATTTAATACTCCACTTTCTTCTGTGAAATCAGGCATTCAAAATAAGGAATCTGCCATAGAGTGAGATCTCCCTAGTTTAGATATAACTAGAAAATTATACTCCAAGAAGATAAGTAACCACCTTCCTATTTTCCTTGAAACTTGTGATTTTCAAACCGAGTATAATAGTGCCATATGGTCAACACATAAAATGAATTTGTTGCTCAGCAAGTAATGACAAAATTTATGGAGAGCATACACCATTGCGAGTGCCTCCCTTTCAATCATGTTATAATTTCATTCAATGTTGTTGAGCAATTGTGATGCATGGGCAATTAGTTGGTTGCATTTTCCAATAAGGTTCTGCGCCAATATAGCCCCGACTACCAAACTAGAAGCATATTTGTGAACATGAAACTCAATGTCCCAATGAGGTGAAATCAAGATCGGTGCATCCATGTATCACTACTTGATTTCTTCCCAAGCCTATTGGCACTCTATCATCCATTCAAAAGCTTTTGTCTACCACAATAGCTTAGTAATGGGAGCCATAATGAAAGCAAAGTCCTTGATGAAACACTTGTAATATTGTGCCATGCAATTAAAAACCTAAATGTCCTTAGGTGTTTTCAATGTAGGCATGTGAACAATAGCTGAAAATTTCTTTGGATCCAATAATTTGCCTTCCTTGGATGCCACATATCCCAAGATAATGTTAAATGCACCAAAAACATGCATTTTTTAGGGTTCAAGCTTATACCAAATTTTTTAATTTATCAAAACATAGTCATAGCTTTGGTAAATGGGTGTCCAAATTGTTGAACATGTTGAAATCATCCAAGAATAATTTCATGAACACTCCAAGATAGTCCTTGAAAGTTGTATTCATCGGTTGTTAATAAGTTGGTGGAACATTTTTGAGGCCAAATGGCATGACTACCCCAACAAAAACTCCCTAATCAATGATGAAAACAATCTTGTACCTATCTTTCGGGGCGATCATGATTTGGTGATAACCAAAATATCCATCCAAAAACGAATAAACCTCATGCTTCACCACCTCGGCCAATACCTCTTTAATAAACGATAAAGGATATGGATCCTTCTTGGTAGCAACATTGAATTATTAGAAATCCATGCAGATTTGGAGCTTACCATTTTTTTCAGTACAACGACAATTGGTGATAACCAACTAACTTCCTTCACTAGAACAATGAAACCAACATTTAAAAGCTTATCCAAATCATGCTTGAATATTGGAGCATAATTTGGGTTCATTTTGTACCTGGCTTGATGAATAGGTGGGATAGTGGTGTTAAGTTTAATGCAATGCTAAACAATTCATGGTGGAATTTTCTTCAAATCAGTATAATTCCATGCAAAAATGTTTTTATACCCCTTGAGCAATGCTTTGGTATCTATGGCAATTGGTCCAGCCAATGTTGCATCGTTTGAATATTTTCGATAGTCCCCAAATTGAACAGTCATATTTGGTGATCCTCAGGTAATGTCCATTGTGTGATCTCCAACTCTTGGACTTTGATATGTGCAGAAGTAGTATCAACCAAAATCTCTCTTTTAGAATGTGGAAAATTGAACATAATGTTTTTTATAGTGACTTTTGCACCAAAAATTGTAACATTGAGAATTTCCAATTCTGGTAATGTGATATAGTCCCTAGCATAAATAAATTCAGTTCTACTACTAAAAGTATTTCTTCCTCTTTGTATGTGATTCCTTCCATCAAATCGTAGCACAACAAAACCTCGAGACATTTGGTATTATTATCCAAATGTTTGGTGATAATGATGGTTCACACCATGCCATTGCCTTCAATTGTGATTAAGTTATTTCCTCAATCATGAATAACACATGCATTACGCAACCATGGTCGACCTAATAACATGGAATAAGTGGAATCCAAAACATTGTTCTTCATTATCATGAATGTCGTAATGTAAGGGAATCCATGAATGTGGATTTTGAGGTCCTTGATGAATCTAACTAGTTTGGTGATGGTTTGATCTCCCATCCAAAGTGTGTATGGTGTTGGTTTAGGACTTGGAAGTCCTAACCATTTTTGTAGCTCCTTTGTCATGATGTTCGCATCGGATCCTCCATCTAATAAGATGTCTTCAACCATATTTTTGCCCACCTAAATCTATATCATAGCCATGTGAGGATCAATAGCCACAAAAGTGATAATTGGATTAGATTTTGATACAATGATAATTCTTCTTCTAGGGGCAAATTTGGCAACAACATATTGTTTCAAATTTGGAGTGATCCTGAAGAGCTAGCCCAATGTAAAGGTATGTTTACTTTCCAACAATTGTTGGGTGATATCTTCCAAAATTGAAATTTTTTTGGTTGAACCAATATTTCCGGTAAATCCAATGACGTTTATATTTTCGATAGGACCGATAAAACCAATAGCATCGATAGATTTGGTAGGTCCAGTTGATCTGGTAACGTTAGTTGATCCGGTAATGTCAGTTGATCCAGTAGATTTAATAAAACTAGTAGATCTAGTAGAATTGATAAAATTAATAGATCCGATAGATCCAAAAATTTGATTTTCAGTATCTAAACCGAAGTTCTTTGGAAGGTTAGATTTAATGGGTGTTTGTATACTGGCTCCAAGTGGCTCTTTTTATTGTATGTCCTTAATGGCTTCTTCAAATGAACATTGAAACCTTTCCTTTTCTTACCAATTAGCCAAGCTCTTATTCTTGAGAGGTTCTTTCTCATTGAATACCACATTTTCAAGTACCTAACTATGGGTGTTTACTGCCAAAACCATGTTGACAACAACATCGTCCTTCTTGGGTGTAACCATTGCGACCTTTTCCTTGAACATGGCCTAAGATGCATTCATATAAAAACAACCATAAATTTTTTGTTCAATGGAATTGCAGATGAAGTAGTGGTAAATGATGGAACCAAATTTGTTTGCTTCTTTGCGACCTCCTTTATTACTAGATTTTGTTCCTATACCACCAAGTTGGGCCAAAACTCCATTCACTACTATTTCTTTTTTGTCCTTAAGTTTTTTGTTTGGGTTGTCTGGATTCTAATGGCAACGCTCCTTGGAATGTCTCGATTTATTACATTGACCATAGATCACACCTATTATCCTTCCTTCCTTAACCTTTTCTTGTTTGGTTGGTGGTTCCAATAACTTCTAGTGTTCATTGGCGTCTCCCATACTTTCTTCACAAGTGACTACAGCTTATTTATGTTCAAACAAGGTGTCCCTCTTCATCCCCACTATGGCTATCTGGAGATATGGTTGTGAACCTACTTGAAAAAAAGTTGTTAGCAAATTGTCGTTTGCTTGATGTTAAAGGCAATTTGTTAATTTCAGTACACATTCATAGTATACTTCCACCTTCTCATCTCCACCTTGTTTTATCATTTGTAATGCCATGTACACTTGTTCATTCATTTGTACTTTTCGATAATGTTTTCAAAACGTAGCTTCCAGCTTTTCAAATTTGCAAACAAAATGGGCTTTCATAAAATTCTCTCCCACTCAAATATGGCATTGTGAATGCAAAACAAAACATTGGCCTAAATGGATTTGGGAAACACACTGACATGCGCATCTAGATCCATTCTTGCAACATAAATGGGGTAGGGTAAGGGTTTCTTACTTGGTGGGGGATTTGGTGTAATAGGGGGTTAGACATGATACCATGAAGGGTACCACGGATTCCAGGTAGGCCTTATCCACAACCCTAGTGGCCCTATAACGTATGATCTTGGAATTTGGTCTACTGGGTGTTTGCTTTTGCGACCTCTTGGAAAACTATTATTGCCACCTTTTGGAGGTTTGTTATTACCTTCGTTGAAATATCCACCACCATTGTTATTCATAGGTACATTCCATCGAGTAGTAGGCTGTCTACTAGCATTTCCAGTCAGAGATGGTCTCCCCTTCTAATCATGGTATGGTTTTTTGGTAGGAATGATTCATTGCATCTTGGGGTTGTGTTTTCTTTCAAAATAGTCCTCTTCCTCATTTGAAGGCTCCCCATTATTTGTTACAATCCTAGCTTATATAATTCTCGGAACTGGCTTTGGTGATGTCGTGGGGTTAGCTCAGGGGTCAAACATAGGAGGCCACATTGTGGGAACACCTTTTATGCTCTAATAACTAAAACCAAAGTATGGTGTATAAGGTCCAACATGAAGATACATTGAATTTGGAAAACCTATCACATTTTGCTCCATGACATTTCCAATAAGTGGAACAGAGATGAATGGAATAATTTCTTTTTTACAAGCTACATTTGGTAGTGCTAAAGAATAAACCAGATTTTGAATATTTGAAATTAAAGTTTGAAAAGGTATAGATACTGAATACAGTTTACGATTTGTCAATATTGTATGTGCAAGCAAGACACTATAGACCAATAAGGACAATTGTTTATTTAGTGACCTAAGTTTTAACAAAAAATATAAGTTAGAAACAAATGAAGAGAAGCACAAATGTTAGAAATAGGTGTTACCGAAATTTTTTAATGGAATTCTTCTTCATTCAAAATACTCATCCTTGAGGATTGCACGCTTCATGCTTCATTAGAAGGCTCATTTCCCAGAAATCAACACAATTCATCAATTTGCTTTTGGAGTCGATCAATTTC
>Ga0116229_10009409_pt1 | contig 14912 bp, 11 predicted proteins | sample S1TSphgellanicum_3_FD_87313 | JGI IMG/M metagenome (GOLD analysis project Ga0116229, IMG submission 87313) | Host-associated microbial communities from peat moss isolated from Minnesota, USA - S1T2_Fc - Sphagnum magellanicum MG | ecosystem: Host-associated > Plants > Peat moss > Unclassified... | reverse complement strand
CAATTGCAAATATGTAATGAAAACCATTGGATAATAATGGAGTGAACCATTGACACTTGTGTAAATGAAATGCTCTACCAAATGAGCTAATTACCCTAATGTGCCAAATTATTGACTATGAAAGAACATATCTTGAGTGATTTTTTTCCTTTAGGATGTTGGTTTTTTGTTTAATCAACGAATGCTTCATTTTACTGCATATCACTTAGTTTCATCTTATCTTTCATCTTTGTGTTGCTACACTACCATAGTTCATACCTTAGTACCTTGGCCAGTTCTACACTAATTATATTATTTTCAGAAATGTTGAAATTTTCAAAAATTATTTCTTCAAATTCCAAAAAATATTGTGAAGGAAAATAGTGGATATTTAGAAATATTCCAGTTGTTGAAATGAATGTTTCAAAATTAATTAATATTCGATGGACATGTGTTGAAATGGCCAAGGTACTACGGTATTAGATTATTTTTAGAACTTTGTGCTTGATTGTAATTTGTTTTGGTGGATGTCTAGTCTACAATTCACAATTGTGAATAATCTCTTGTGATGTGGAAATTTGATTACCCCACTATGACAAAAAAAAAATTCAAAAATTATGTAATTTAAAAAATCAATTATCACATTTCCACCAAGTTCTTACCAATGTAATTGACAACAATTACAATCTTTTGTTGGACCATGGTCAAGTTCCATCCATAAATGTAATTTCATCATTAGGTCAATCTCATCCATGATGTTGATTTCATCCATATGGTGTGACCTAGATTTGTATGATCAATTGCATCCATCCAATGTCATCCACATGGGGAGTTTTTTTTCCCATGTCATTAATGTTTGTTGTGTTGGCAATGAAATCCATATTGTGAAATTTCATCCATGTGATCCAATTCCATCTCTTGTGCCCATAATGCCCATCATCACATGATGGAAATGACATATGTGTATGTTATCATATACCAAGAGAACCTTACAACTAACATATTTGAATTGTTGACATCTCTTGTGAAAGCATCATCCAAGGGTGGGGGGTTCAGACATCTCTCCTTTCATAGTGAGTTGAGTCCTTCATCAGAAAAATGGAAAAAGTTTGGTTGCACATGAACTTTGAATTTAAACCCCCAAAAATTCACATCCACCCAAATGGAACTAGGGCTGATAATATTATTTTTTATGCTATTAATTAAGACCAAGTAAATTATAAATGACAGATATTATATTAGCCTGGTTCTCACCCCATGCACCCCTTGGACAAAGGAATTTGCCAGCAAAACTTGGTAGCAATTTTAGTTTTATTGCCTAAGTGCAACAACCCTAAAGACCATATAGGCACAACAACTTATTCATTGTAATATAGTTATACTTTTTCATCATATGGGATCCATCATTTGTAAAATCAATCAAATATTGCCATGGGACAATTGTTGGTGTTGCTACAACAAAGAGGGTAATTTCAAAATAATTTTCATGAATTATCATCCTTTTTGTGTCGATTGCAAGAGAATGTGTAGATTTTATGCTATTCTACTTGCAAAAATACTTTTGAACAAATGTGATTTCTTTTGTTCTAATGTTGGAGAAACATTCAATTTTGCTTAAAGAGGAAATAACATGCAATTTTTAAAATTTGGAATACATTAATCAAGCATTTAAATTGAAGTCAATTGTCTTTAGAACATATTTTGATATATCCCCCATCTTTAGATGTTTTTGAAGATTCAACAAGCATTCATCCCAAGAGTGCAAACATCAAACATAAGAATTGCAAAGTCTTTTGGCGGGGTTCTCATGATGAAGTGAACAATCAAATTGATGATGGAAAAGTTGGTTTTATGGATGCACAATGGCCAACAATACCTGATGAAGTGTTAGAAAAAATATTGGTATGGTTATCTCTAAGAAACCTTCATCATGCTTGTGTAATTTGCAAAAAATGGAAGGCAATTATCTTGTCACCGGGGTTCCAAAACCTATGGATTTTGACACAACGATCAAAAGATTTATATTTCCCCTTTTGTGTTGCCGTGAAAGGATATAAAACATGTAAAGCTTATAGTATATCATCTCAACAATGGCATTCGATGCCAATCGTTCCTTTGCAAGACTTATCCATAACAAGGTTAGTAGTTGCGGGAGATGGAGGGCTTTTATGTTTCATGAAATCGGGGTTTAATGGTTTAGTGGTTTGGGATCCGATGTTGAATGTTTGGAAAAACTTACCTTGCCCTGAGAACTTGGTTAGATGTTGGCAAACATTTGCAGTGCATATGGTGGTTGACCCTTCCACAAGACATTACAAAATAATTGTTGCCGGCAAAACTTTCCACTATCAAGAATCTGATCATGGGAAGAGAACAATGTATGATTCATCAATAGGTGCTTGGGCATTCACTAGCAAAATCAATGCTTCTATTGAAGTTGAAGATGATGTTACCCATCGAAGCATCTTTTGTGATGGGATCATTTATTGGTTAGCACACATTTTGCCTATTGATGCTCGAACACCTTTTGTAGTGTTAAAATATGATGTGGCAAATGCAATGTGGAGGGATGACATCTTGATGCTTCCAAACCTAACTTTGTCCAATAATGTGCAAATTGTTGCAACTCCCAACATTGTTTTTCTCAAGAGTAATCTTTGTGTAGTTGTCCAAAAATGTGTCTATGGAGAAAAAATTCATGATCGTATAGTAGATATTTTTGAATTCAAAGAAATAGGACATGATTGGGTGAAAATAACAAAAGAACCTTATCATAGGTCAGATGATTGGTGGAAGTGTTCAACGACAAATTGTGTTGCACATGAAAAGTGTATTTATATTTCATTTTTCCATCAACTTGTGGTTTACGATGCATCCCAACATTCTTGGGAAGAACTCACAAGGTTTCCATTTAGTTTTGATTCAGAGGAATATGTAGATGCAGGTGTGTGTTATGAGCCAAAGTTAAATCCTATATTCTGATTTTTTTTCAATTTTTTCAATTTCAAAATGCATCACGTGATGCTTTCACATTTGATGACCATTTGACAAACCAAGGATTACATTGTGGATTGTTGCATGTATGAAAGGTACATGTAATGCATTTTTGGCATTATGTTTATCTTTTATAAAATGTTTATTGATATGTTTATAGTTTGTTTTTTTTTTTGAGGGTTTAAGTATGATGAAAATGCATTTATATGTTTCTTAATAATCAGTCTTAATTTTTTTTGGTGTCACTTTATCATTCTAGTAATAAAGAATCAACGTATGAGATGTGTATCCCTACTTTTCAAATGAGTAGCAAATGTAACGTACAATCATTTAAGTAATACAAAATAAATCATGTTCCTTTCTTAAAAGTTCATACACAATTGATTAGTTTTAACTTAAGAGATGAAAATACCTTACCCTAAATTAGTTCCATCATTAAATAATCCTCAAAATAGTGAAATGATTTTTTTTGAAAATATGAAGTTGACATATTGAAATCAACATGATTATCATAGGCTACATTCAAAATAATTTCAGAACTCATATCACAATATTATAGTAAATGATGGAAAAATATATAATTTCAAAATTTAATGACAAATTCATTTTTTGAAAAAAATAATTATTCGATTTGTCAATGTGGAAACTAACCCTAGGCTATGATATTATAGAAGAGAAGGAAAGACATGCACACTATGTATGCTAGGTATTATTCTATATGTTTTTATGTGTTTTGTGATTATATCACCTATTTGTGAAATTTTGTATATATTTATTGAGTCATTTCACAATTTCCTTTGCATCATCTTCCATTACAAAGTCACTATATGATGATTGAATTTCATTATGTAATGGAGCCTAGGGGTTGGTTACTCCTCTTTGGTAATTTTAATTTATATATATATCATTTTGTGGTCCATTTTGGTCTTCCAACAATTACCCAATCATTATTATTAACTCAAAAGGGGGGGGGGGAGTATGGATAAAACCCACACTATCTTTCAAATATTATCAATCATGATTCAAATACTCAGAAATATTTGTATTCATTTACCCATTCATACCCAAAGGTACAATGGGGTGTAAATATGGATTAATTACACATAATTACATTCATGAATGTTAGGTCAATGCTTGGGAGTACCCAAACCTAGCACATTTGAACTTTTCATTTTTAAAAAAATCAAGATATGAGCTAGATGAATTTTTTTCACATACAAGCACTTGGGGTAAATATTGGAATAGCTCAAGTACTTGGCCATGAACATATAATTATAACATCATATCATCATAGCATTGAAACTATTTGGCTCCATATAGTTATTCACATTGAATGACATTTTTTATCCTACTTCTATGTGTTTTCATATGTGTTTTAGAAACACAACATTTATGTGCAAAAACCTATGAAGAATGAACTTCACACAATTTTCAAATCATTGGCATAATTGTCTTTGTGGACCAACAATTCATCATGAATTATTCTTCTATTTTATGTTATCCATGCGGTTGACAAGGTAAGTATTTTGAAGTTGTCAAAAGTGCATAAAAATAAGATAGAAAGGCATAGTTTCAAGACAAATTTTGAGGTTAGGTTTCAAATAAATGGTTAAGTTTTTACAAATGTTTTTTTGGGATTAAGTTTATTTACACATCTTGTTTAAATATTTGGTTATGTATGTTGGAGTGGTGAGTCCTTATTTTAGCCTATGGGTTTTGGTTGGTAATTTATTATTTTAGACATTTGATGTTGATTTTTTTAGTGAAAAGTGTTTTAAATCTATTAAATGCTTGAGTTTTTTGTTGTTTAACATTGTGATTTATTCCTATAAAAAAGTAACTTGTTTTTGTGATGTTATGATGTTTTATTTAGGGAGTTTGTTGTTTTTTCCCATTTCTAGATGGTAAGTTGTTAGCAATTAAGTCATTTCTATTTTTATTTTTTTGAATTTGTTGTTTTGTGTTGGAATGGTTGTTTTATTCTAATGCATGGATGTTCTTTGGCAAGATTTTGAATTTGTGCATGAGGTTTAAGATGTAGTGTTGTTGTATTGATTTTGATTTTTTGGGAGTAGTCTTGTTGTCATCCTAATGTTTTAATGTGGGATTTGTTATTTTTTGTTATTATTGAATAGCAAGTTGTTGGTGAGTCAATCATTCTTGCAGGGTTTGAGAACATTTGTGCCCAAGTGTCATCTTCCGACCTTCATGAACTTAGACACTATATTTATTGTTTTGTTTACATATGCATGGTAACTAAAAAGTCGTATGCTTATATTTCATGTAAGATCAAGCATGAGAGTGAACTCTCATATATTAATCACAATTAGATATCCATATAAATACATGTTAGTTACAAATTGATCTTCATAAAAAACATGACAAGCAAGGTAAAGCAAGAAGAGGGTTTTCTAATGAAAATTATAAAACCATGTCAAAAGCTAGAAAGTAAATAGGAAAGCCAAAAAAAAATTCAATGGTGACTTGTGAGTGTCACTTGATTTTAGTTATGGAAAACATTTGTAAACTCCTACATCACAATCGTAAGCATCTAAAAAGAATATGAAGCTCCAAGTTCCTAGAAAATAAATGAAGTAGGGATCACTTACTTTTAAATATGCAAGGTCTTACAACATTGTAATCATATCTGCCATGGATGTGAATCCATGATGGGATGATATGATGCCCTTTTCAGTTATAAAAATTGAATAGAAACTTGGCAATATGGATCAATGTTATGGGTGTGGTGTGGCATCATACTTGTTCATTAAACAACGTTAATGGCAAATGGAGTTGTAGACTCTTGTTGTAGTTGTTGGGCAAACCTAGCCAAAGTGGAAATTTACCACCAATTTGCTAAAAATAAAATGGCTACTTTTAACCTACACAAGTTCTTCTAAGCAAAAAGGAGGGGATTATGATTTTTACACATTCAATGAATAACATATTTGAAATCCAATTTTAGGCATGCATTTTTTAATATCAAAATGTATTCAAATCACTAAGCTGAAAATTGGGATTGATGATTAGGAAAATGTAGTCATTTCATGCAAATACGATTGGATTTTACTACATGACAATGTAGTCAACTTGCACTCATTGATTTTAACATAGTCATTTCCATGGTAATAATTGCAAATCATGGAAACAATTATGGTAAAAGTGATTGCAATCATGAAAGAAAAATTCAAGATATATATATCTAATTATTGAATCTAAACTATTTTTGAATATTATTGTGTTTTCCAACTAGTGATTAGTAGCCATATGGCAACCTAGACTATGCAAGGCAACATAGGCCAAGTTAAAAACTTAAGCTTAAACCTAGGCAATTTGGCCTAGCTTAGGTAGTAAGGTTATCAAAATGGATGTGACATGGCCATTTTGCGTTAGGCATCATCATCAGTTTTGTTCATTGGAACACAAAAAAAAATCATTTTCATTAAGATGCCCCCTAAACACATGGCAACCAAAAATGAATTCAATCATTACATGTTTGGTGACCAAACTTTTTTGGTCTCCATTACTATGACAACCAAAAAATTGCCAAACATGGTTTTGGTCACCACATTGTGTTGGGTAATAAAAACTAGAACATGCATTCCAAACTCACATTTTCCTTTGAGGTGTGTGGGCTTTGTGTTGTTCAACAAGCAATGATTGCCATATAACTTAGAAGGAAGGGTGAAACCTTTATGGGTTTTTGAAGTTTTAGATTGTCATATTGCATTTGCAATTGGTGTTGAATTTCATTGTAGCCCTTGAGGTGGAGTTTGATCGTATTATTATATAGTACTCCTTTAATCAAATATATTGTTCTTGTGTTTTTTTTATGGGAGGTAGGGGTTACATGTGGGATCCATGGTATTTGATGATTTTGGACAAGCCATACAAGGTGGAATGTAAGTTTTACAATGCTATCATTTCATATTACAAGGATAAAATGTTATTCTATTTGGATTATTGACATGATGACAATGGGTGAAATGGTGTTGCAATCTGTTCAAAAGTACGAGCACAAGTGAAAGTGTTATTTACCAACTATGGGGGAATTGTCCTTTGACCACCAAATGAGATATTTGTACCAACCCTTAATGGATTAATAGAAAACGTGGCCATTGAAACATCAAGCCTTTTGGTGGAGGGAAAATCTACTTTCATGTCTCAAGTGAAAGGGGCTCAAATTTCCACCCCACTTGTAAACAACACATAAGGTCCTAATAGATTCACGAATAATGGCAATTTTGAACCTTTTGACATAATTACCAAAGGTTTGGAATTCGGTTAGAAAACAAGAGTTGGACAAGAAATGGGTGATATTTCTTTATAAAGTAAACATCCATTTCCTTAGGTTGCACAAAATTATTGAATGCCAACCGAAATAAGTTCAATCACCACCAAGGCAACTAAAAACGTTTATGACTAAAAGCAATTAAAATAGTTTTAATCATTGTTAATCATTACTATTCAATTGGTGACTAAAATTTTCAATCACCAATTGGACAATCAAGAGACGTGGTGATTCAAATTATTTAATCGCCATGGCAAACAATGGGGTTTGATGGTGATGGAAATCATTTGGTCACCATCTAGAGTGATTGGTTCAAGTGGTAATCTAATTTTTTGATCACCATCCAACGACCGTGTATTGCTAATGCATGTTGGTTGTTAAATCGTGATCGAATTTTTTTTGATCACTAGGAATTTTCCCCCCTTGCTAACAATTGAATTCAATTTCAATCACCTTTATGTTTATATGAGGGGTTTGAACCTAAAATTTGGATTTTTTTTCTTTGACATGTATGATTCAGATTGTGGGTGGCAATAAATGTAATACATTTGGAAGAAAGTTTTCATTCCTTCAAGCAATTTGGGTTGTCCTTATGATTCCAAAAGTGCTTGTAATTATAATTTCCACTTTATTTATACATAAGCAACCATGTCGAATAATCAAAACGAAGGTGAAAGAGGCAAAAAGGTTGGTTCAAACATGATTATTGATGATAATGACACTCGGGATGACCACACAATTGTGACATGGGATTATGAGGGAGAATATGTCATATGTTTGCCATGCAAAAAAGAAGGAAATATCATGTGGATATTGCTTGTTTATCAAAAGATTTGTTTTACAAGGAGATCCCCATGACCTTTTATGTCAACAATGAGTGTGCCGTGAAAAGAAAGCGAGTGTTCATAACATGGGTTCACAATGGTGTGAATGTCAAATATCTCCCATGTGCATTTGAAGGCATATATGTTTTGAATTTTACAAATATGCCTAAAGATTTGTTGTATGAAGACATCCATGGGGAACTTCACATATATGATACATGTGACTATTGTAACACAATATGACCATTGGAACAATGTTGATAATAGAAATGTGTAATTTTGTTATGAATGTACAAATGCACATTTTTGTAAATGAAGGTTAGTGGTATTTTCACACGTGAATCATGATTTCTTACTTGAAAAATTGTGAAAGTAATAAACATAGACCATTTTTTATTTATTGAAAGAATATTGCTTCCCCTCTCCAAAATAAGGAGGAGAAAAAACCCAAATAAATAATATTATTAATAATTAAATAAATAAGATGAAAGAATAGAAAGGAAGGTAAATGGAAAAAATAAATGGGGGGAAGAATGAGGAAAAAAATTTTAAAAAAAGGGGGGGGGGAGGGAAAAAAAAGGAAAAAAAATTTTTAAAAGGAGGGGGAATGGAGGAGGAGGGGAAAAAATATTTTAAAATAATAAAATAAAAAGGAGAAAGAAAAAAAAAAATGGGGGGGAGGATTAAAGAAGAAGATGAAGGGGGGCGAGAGAAAAAACAAATTAATGAAGAAGAAAGGGGGGAAGAACATGGCCTACTAATTGGTCATTGAATTAGGTCATCATTAGATAGCAATGATTGAATTCGGTTGCCAACCACTAGGGTCTAAATATTAGATTTGGTTATTGTCGTCCAACGGCAATCAAATTTTATTCATGCCCATTCGATGGTGACCAAATTTGTATCTAGACTTGAAAGTATATGAGTAAAAAGAAACAAAAAATTGGATTCATTTTCGACCTCCTCTTTTCCCATTTGAATTTATTGTCGTTTGTTACACATGTACAACCATTTGCATAGAACCTTGGGTGAAGTGATGTGGTTGAAACTTGGATGGGGGGGTTTGGCCTTTTGTGTAATAATTTAAAACACCCCAAACCCTAACCTTTTGAAACTCTAAATGCCCATAACAATTAGTGCTTGGAAAGTCTTTGGGTTTTCTAGGAACCCTAAACCTTTAGCAATGTCATCCAACCAACTATCAAAGGAACAATTTGACCATGACCCCCCAAACCCTTTCTTCTAACATCTAACTATTTGCTTATAAGGCCTTCTAATGGCCCATTGCCTAACATGCAAAGCAAAAGGCATCAAAAATGTTTGGAGGTGATAACAATGCATCAACCCAATTTCGAAAGTGACAAAGGCTTATAAACAATGACCCCAATTGAATCACCATGTGATAATTTTAAGAAATTGTCTTAGATTTTTTCAAAAAACATTCAATGGTTTATCTTGATAATGTTTTTTTGAGCAAACAATAATCCAACTTGGACAAGTACAAACATGTCATGGGTTTAACAAAATTTTGGTGGAACTAAATGGCCTTTTGGAATACACAAAGTTGTTGAATTCTACATTGTTTTTGGAAGGGCTTGAGTGTAAGGTTTTAGATGCAACATCTAATTTTATGCAATGGTTTGAGTATTTTAACCACAAAAAAGACAAATTGCATTGGATTGTGGAGATGACGGAGTTATGGGATAAGGTGGCATGGTGGGTCATATTCAACAAAAACTTTTTAAAGAAAGTGTGGTTGGCACCATGGATAGAAGAAGGGGCTTATAATTTTTTTTCCCAAATTGGAAACCAAGGCATCTTGTGGATTCCAAACACAACAATTGTGCAACATTTGTCGGGTGAGGATAATTAGGGTGGTTATGGTGTGGTGCACAAGGTGTGAATTGAAATGTTCAATCACATCCCAAATGAGTTGGTGGGGAAGACACCTAAAATGAATGATAAATGAGAAACACACACATAACATTTGATAGAAACATTAGCTTGCCCATGCTAACATCCAGTTGTCATCAAGTTTTTAGCCATCCATTAAAATAACACAAAAGCTTACACATTGTGCTGGAATGGGGGCACATTTCAAAAAATGTTGGATTACAACATGAAGTACCCGCCCATTTTGGATAATCAAGTGTTTATATTGCGACAAGGAGGGTCAGATATGGAAGGGTGAACACAACTTGTAACCTTCAAGTGAAATTGTTTAAAATTAACATGGGCCTTCATGAACATTACGAATGTAATACACCATTCTAGAATTTTTCATAATGACTTATCAAAGGATAACATCATGTTGCATTTTCTAACATACAAACCAAATGTTGTGTACATAGGCGTGTGTGATCGGGGTGAATCTGTATGCATGCAAGAAGTAATTCCATCTAGGTATGCATTTCTAAGGCAACATCTCATCAATGTGAGGAAAATGCATTAGTGGGTGGCCCCAAAATTAGTTTTTATTCACAACATGCCAATAACTCCAAATTCCCCTCAATAAACAGCCAAACATCACCAAACAACTTTGAAATCTAAGGCATATTCGATAGGCAAGCTCGCAAATGTGATATGGGGTGAAAATGGAGATGCAAAATATTTCATGGACAATTGAACTGAGATGTCATTTGGCAAGGTGATTCATAACATGTATAATCCAAATCCAAAAGCACAACGAATTTTTTAACATGTTGTGCACATGTTGATGGGGTCCACTAATTAGACTCCACTTGAAAAATGTTACCAACGGCAACCATAGATTGTTTGTAGTTGGTTCATATGAAATTTGAAGTAGTTTGTATGAATTGTCAAAAATGACATGTTGTGAACTAGTTGAATTAATAAAACCGAGTTTTATCAAGGAATCATGTTGTCATGTGTGATTATATTTGAAATTTGTGTGATATTAGACTTTTTATTCATATTATGATTCTTCATTCTACACATGGTAAAAACATAAATAAATAGTATGCATATCATCATTTTATGTCCCCAAGCTTTTCATTCTTTTGGTGTGGAAATTTTTGTTAAAGTTATAATGTAGAAAAATTATTGGAAAATTATTGAACTTCCACTTCAAAAACAATTTTTCTTGACAAACAAAATTTTCTCCAAAACTTTTTGGACAATACAAACAAAATTTGGCCAAGAAAAAAATATTGGATGAAATCCTTAAATCCCTTGTTGTTTGTTGCCAAAATTTAATTGTCCATCATTGTGTGACAACCGAAAATTTAGGACCAAATTTTTTTTGATAGCGATCAAAACTTTGGCAATGGAAAAATCCATGGTGACCAAAAAAGGTGCCAATCGAAACTTTGGCAGTGGAAAATTTTGTGGTGACTAAAAATGGTGGCAATTAAAAACTCCTAACTATGGCAATTGAAAGCCATTTCAGTTGCCACATGGTGTATGGCAACCAAAATGATTTAATGTCAATCACTTTTATCTTTACCATGGGCAACTTGATATGGGTTTTAACTTCAGCTAACCCTATCCTAGCTAACATTGGGTTGTGTTTACATTTAGATGGACGCATCGTGTCATGACAGACACTCAAACATTGTGACAACCTTGTTAAATAGAGTAATTTGTGGTTAGTTAAACACGTTCAAATAGGTTACAAATGTGAAGACTTTAACCTTCACCTACACATTGAAAGTCCAAGTCCTTAACCATTGCATCATTTTTTCATCAAATGATGATTTTTGTCATCACATTATTATAAACATTTTTAAAAAATTTACCTAGGTAGCCAAATGTAGTTGCCATAGCTATTTAGTTACTTTAGATTACTTTGGACTATTATATGTTATTATAGGTTATTTTGGGATGTTCTAGGTTATTCGACACTATTTTATTTTAGGTTATTTTACCTTAAGATATTTTAATTCATTTAAGGTTATAATAGGCTATTATAATTTATTCCCCCTTAGGTTATTTTATGTTATTTTAGGCTATTAATGATGTTTATAATAAACTAACCTAGAATCACCTAAGGTAGAATAACCTTGAATAATTTAAAATAAAAAAGCTTGAATAGCCTAAAATAACCTTAAAGGGCTTATGATAGAATAACTTAAGATAATCTTGCTTATAATAACCCATAATAGCCTATTGTAGAAGGAGTTATTTGTCAGTTATTTTTAGGTTAATATAACAATGAACATGACCATCACACCTACAAAATATTTTGACTGTTTGAACCATCAACACATATGTTCTTTTGTTAACCATGGTTGAAATAACAACCAAGATAGTTATTTTCCAAGAACACAAACAACCTTTACAACATGTTCCTTGCACATCCATGTTATCAACACGTGACAAGACCAGGTTCAAAATTAGACTGATTTCTAGTTTGATTATTATTAACCAAACCATAAGTTGTAGTTTTATCTTGCCAAACCACATGCCCACACAACATTGGTTATATCTATGACACATAACATGATATTACAAGACATAATTTTTAATTCCATGTGTCATGGCATATGGGTATGGCCTATGTGTGCTCTCAACACCTTGTTATCCTCTTTTTTGAACTGACCAACACACATCATGTTGGAGTTTTCCAAGTTCCTATTATGGCTAGTATTGTGATAGAAACTTAGTACATTAGTTACTGTTTGACATTAACCTAGACCCATTTCCAAGATGTGATGAAATAAGTGGGAATTTGATGTTGGATCATCAATACCATACATAATGTTGTTAGGTGCATGTTGTTTCACATAATTGGATGGCGAAGATTTTATTGGCCATAAGGGATGGACTATGCATCTATGTAAGACTTGGGGATCATATTTTGGTCTAATCCTTAACCAATGTGAAGATGACAAATGTCATGTTTTAAAAATGATATTATGAAGGATTTGATTTTTGTTGTTCAACAAATGGTCATTCCATCCAATTTTGGACATTCTTTCATTCATTGTTGTGAAGGAAAAGAAAAGGCAAAATTAATTAAGATGTGCTAGATTTGATGTTTCTTTGTTGTAAATGGAACAAGATTTTTGTGGGTTTGCAGGATGAAAGTTAATCTTGCTTTGACACATTAATGGCATTTGTAGATCAACACATGTTTGCATTTGCTCTCCCTTTATGCAATACTCCAATGGTCATAGGAGATGGTGGGATGACTAAGGTTGGTGATCTTTGCTATTGGGTAAGTTTAAGGATTTTCTTTGTTTTTTGTTGTTGACACATAGATCATGGAAAGGTGGGCCAATAAGTTCAACACAAGTAATTCCATCCTTTGGGAATGTAGGACTTATGCTATTCTGTTTCTTGTTGTGATTGGAAGGACTTAGATCATGTGGATATTTGAAGATGATTATTGTAAAATATGTTGGGGTGGCAGTAACCACGTGTTTATTGAATTTATTGTTGTTACAAGAAACCAAATTCTCTTATGTAAAGTTTGGTGGGCTTGTGGCAATCAACATTGGATTAGTTTTATTGTCACAAGGATCGGCTAAAGTTTCTTGTTCCCCTATCTTCTAATTCATCACATTCAAGTTACATTCACTTCACAGTATAGTGAAGCAATAACAACATGGCAATTTGGGTGTCATTTTTAGGTGTGTTGTCATTTGCCCAAAAACATAAACTATTTACATTCCCTTGTGGCTTGCAGTTTTTTTTCTTTGCATCAAATTATAGAAGATATTCATTGTTTTCTTATAGTGGATCTTTTCTCCTAGTCAAATTAGGTGAGATCATAAAAAAATGTTGAAAGCTAAAAGATAGTAAGGATGTAGGTATGGGTGAAGGTTTATATGTCTTGATAAACACATCTTTTGTGTATGGTGTTCAACTTGGTAGTTGGTAAGGAAGGAGAGATCCCAATTGGCACAATTAATGGCATTCAAAGGTTCCAAATTTATACAATCCCTCTTGGTGAACATCCAGGCCAAATCACCCACCAATCTAACATTCTCACACATTTGCAATATGTTATGCCAAATACCTTTATTCATGTTCAAATGGAAAAGATATGGAAACCCACTATGCACATTTCATTGATGACAAGGCATTTAAAATATTTAATCATTTGCGTAGGACCTTTATGAAAACAAGTGTTCCATTATTACTCGTTCCTTCAATAATGATTTCAATTGCATTATTGTGTTGGGAGTACATGTCCTACCAAAGGTTCACAATGGTTTGTCTCTTGCAATGAAGTTTTCATTTTTCATTTTTCCATTCATTCATGGTTTAATTTTAGCTCTAAAAATGTTTCATGTGTGTCAATGAACAAAATACTCAATATGTACATGGGGAATACTTGGTTTCATTGTTCAAGATGACAAGCTACATGGAGTTGGTGATAAAGAAAAAGGCCTAGGGAGTTGTGTATAACCTTAATGTATTCAATGGAAAGTTGATGGCAAGGATAAATAAGAAGATATGGTAGTACAAGTGGACACTCTAGGAAGATGGTGCTTAAGAATTGTGTAGTATGGATCATCTCACCGTGGTCATATCTTAATTTTTTATGTAAAGTCACATGGTGGTTTCATTGTAAGGTGAGACCTAATGAAGTCCATTCCTCTACTCATCTATTAGGTTCAATTCTCCTCGTTTTTTTGCAAATCAACCTTCATATCATATACCTCCTTAAAGGTCTATCACTTAGGTCCAATAAATATTTATTCAAGATTGTGTTCTTTTTCATTGTTCAAGATGTTAAAACCAAGAAGATTAGCATGATCTTGTTCCTCAACACCACATCCATGGTGGTGGAATTCATGTATGGCTTTCATAACAATAATCTAGGTCTCATCCTTAATGCATGCCACATGTTCTTT
>Ga0116229_10009408_pt1 | contig 14913 bp, 7 predicted proteins | sample S1TSphgellanicum_3_FD_87313 | JGI IMG/M metagenome (GOLD analysis project Ga0116229, IMG submission 87313) | Host-associated microbial communities from peat moss isolated from Minnesota, USA - S1T2_Fc - Sphagnum magellanicum MG | ecosystem: Host-associated > Plants > Peat moss > Unclassified... | reverse complement strand
GGGAGGGGGCGGGGGGGGGGGGGCGGGGGGTGGGGAAGGGGTGTGGGGGGGGGAAGCTCGACGGGTGCATTATGCACCAGTTTCACACTAGTGCACGCCTATGTTGTCCCCCCCCGTCAGTTTGGTAATAACTGTCACAGAAAACAAAACCCATAAAAAAAAAACAAAGGTCCGGGTAGTGCCTGGAAAATTCTTCCAGTCACTGCCCGGACAGACAGACAGACAGACAGACACCACTGTAGCTTTAATATATAAGATTGTTGCAACCCTACCTTGAGAAATTGTGACGATGAAACTCACACTCTTGAAATGGGGACTTGGGAGCCCTCCGAAACTCCCAAAATTATAAAGTTTGATTGCAGGAGTCAAAGCACCTCGCATTGGGGTGTTTTTTATATCATTAGAAAGCTATCGAAGTGCAGATGTCGAAAATGGGCTCGCATGGGCCATTTGGACATCTGCAACACAAGTTATGGCAAAAAGAAAGGTCGGGAGTCAAACTGGCAGTTTAACTCCCAACCACTAAAAGTTGGGAATCGACTCGGCCCGGTGCGTGCAAGTGAAGTGTGACACATTATTGGAAAGCTCTTGAGGAGAGATACAAATTTGCTTTAAACTTCATCCCAATCAGAGGTCTGAGCAAAGAGTTATGATCTCTCAAAATTTCGGGAGTCCAAACCAAGATAATTTCGGGACTCCTCCTTGGGAATCCCAGGACAAAAAGTCATTTGGATGTGGGTGTTGCAGAAAGGCACAAAATATACTATATGGGGGAAGGTGGTGGCTTCCCCCAAGTCTGGGCCGTGGTAAGTCATGTGAATCCAGAGTTGCCCGTGACTTGTCCTATCACCAAGGGTGCTCCAGAAAATGAACTGACCAACTTGTTGGTTGGTTTGATGCAAGTTCGAGTAAGTGAATAGCTTGTCACTCTTCTTAGTCCCATCCCGGAGCTTTAACACGCCCCTCTACCCCTTTTAATGTTGAGAGCTGGGAGCATGCCTCGAATCCCCCACAATTCCACAACTTGAGTAACTTAGGCCCAACTCGGGGCTAACTAAGGACTTGGGAGCGCGTCAGGTATCCCCTACCTACTTAAGCTAACCTACTTACATATGTAAATAATGTAAAAAAATTCAAATCCATTTAATGTAATATGTTGAAAAAATTTCATAAAAGGTGATTACAATATGTTAGTCTAAAATCATGTTCATTACAATATGTTGTCCAAAAAAATCACCTTATGGGGTGGTGGTGCAATGGTTAAGGACTTGACATTTTCAATGTGGAGGTGAAGAGTTCAAAGCCCCACACTTGTAACCTATGCTACTTTGGCTACTTAGATGACTTAATTAACTAGGTAGCCTAGGTTGCAAAGTCTATTAGACCACCTAGCCTAGTCTACTTGGCCAAGCCTAAGTGGTTTGGTCTAGCCTAGGTGACTAAGTTAGATGGCGTAACCTAGGCCTAAGACATAAGGTTGGTGGGTAAATAAATAAATAATTTTTTAGCATAATTGATTATTAAGTTTATTAATTAGATAGGTAGGTAGGTTAAGTAATTAATTAATAGTTTTATATAAGTTTTAAATAATATATATTTTTGGTTGTTGCCCAAGTTATATTATTGTCATGGTGGTTCAATAAAAAAACTTGGTTAAAAACACCAACCAAAAAGACCCAATCAAAACAATCAAATTTAAAACGATTTGTCCAAAATGGCACTTTGGTCAAGTTGGACATTAGGGCAAAAAAACCATATGGAGGGTTTTTTTTATTGAAATTCTTCATCCAAAAGGCCATGATTTCTTATAATGGGCACCTAACAGCCATCAAGTTTTTTTTTTTTCTCTTCTTTGATTAGGAAGGCACTTAGGTGCCACCAAGTTTTTTTTCTCATTACTACAAAATGGGGGTGTAATTCACTAATCCTCGTTCCTTAGACCAACGAATTCACTGCTTCCCCACTAGGTCCCATTCATTATAACCAATGAATTCACTCATAATCCAATGAAATCACTTGGCGTACAAGGACACCTTTTGTTATAGTATATGTTTGTAATTGAGTGTAAAGCACCTAGTGGCCACCAAGTGTTTTTTTTCGTCCTCGATGAAAATGGCACCTAGTGGCCACTAAGTTTTTTGTTTTTCTTTTCTTGGATTAGAAGGGCACCTTGTGGCCACAAGGTCTTTTTTCTCCTCATAATCGAAAAAAGAAACATTTGGTGGCCATCGGGTGTTTTTATTTTTTGTCATTCACAAGAATGGCACCTAGTGACCACCAAGTTTTTTTTCTTCTTCTTGGACTAAAAAGGCACCTGGTGGCCACCAAATGTTGTGTTTTACTTATCGTCAACAAAAATTACACTCAACAGCCACCAGGTGTTATGTTTTATTTGTTGTTGATGAAAATTGCACTTGGTGGCCACCAGGTGCATTTTTTTCCTCTTTAGGAAATTTTTAAGCAACTGGTGGCCACCAAGTCCATTTTGTCTTCTCATTGACTAGAAGGGCATCTCATCACAAACTTTTTTAAGCAAAATTTCAATATGATTATAATGAATCATTACATTTACGTTATTTGTTAAGTTGTTCTCACATCATTATTGTGTGTTTTTCATTTTATTATTTTATTGTTGATAAATGCTTATTGAAAATATATAAACATAATGAACAATGGCTTTGACTTATTAATTGCATGATTATGATGATGAAAAGAATAATGGTTTGTCATTTTACCATAATTTTCATGACACAAATGCAAAATTTTACGATACAAGGAGATTTTTAATTTATATCATTTTTAAAAATAATTATATTTATGTTGATACTATGATAATAAAATATAATTTTAAGACTTGTAACGAAAAAATGAAATTTGATCCTAATTACATTATATACTAATTCACATTATTTTTATGTAATTGTTTTTCCTCAGGAAGTTTGTGATGTTGGTGGCCACCAAATGTTTGTTTTTTCTTCGTTGTCAATGAGATGGCAATTGGTGACCACCAAGTGCCTTTCTTTTCTCTTCATTGACTAGAAATGAACATCTAAACTAAATATTGTATAAGTAGAAGGTGAGGTTTTGACAAGTTCTTACATTGTGGGTGAATTTTTGACATGTTCGGATTTGGCTGATCCTACAAGAAACATGAAAAACATTTTATGGTTAATGAATGGGAGAAATCAACGAATGAATATAAGCAAACTCACAAAATTCTCTGAGAAATGATCTGAAATGAACAATTATATAATGACATGTGATGATAAATGATTTCACATAATTATGTCTATCTTATAAAATCATGCAAGATTTTAAATAATAATTGAACGATGCAAAAGTCTGTGAATTTTTCAAATTGAACTATGAAAAATGCTTAGAAATGAACGGGAATGAACATAATTTTGTAACATGAAAAGATCTCAAGTGCTAATTAAATCTATTGCACAATGTCTTCTTTTTCTTTTAAGGGAAAATAATCATAGATAAGAGGTGGAAAATGTTAATGGTTGAAGAAATGGATTCCATCTCACGAAATTAGTCATGGGAAATAATTGAATTGTTGTTAAAGAATAGGTCAATAACAACTACATGGGTATATAAGGTGAAAAATAATTATGTGGGCAAACTATCAAAATACAAGGCTAGATTATTAGCTAGAGGGTTCAAATAAAAGGAAGGTTAAATTTTCATGAAACCTTTGCACTAATGATCAAATGGAGCACAATTAAAATCCTTATAGTTAAATTATAACACATCGTGGGTGGGAAATTATATACATGGATGTCAAAACAATTTTCTTGAGTTATGATTTCAAGGAGAAGGTCTGCATGAAACGAATTAAAGGATTTGTGAATTTTGGAAATGAACACTTAGTTTGAAGACTTAATAAAAGGTTGTATGAGCTTTGTCAAGCTCCTTGAGCTTAGTATGAACAATTCAATATAGTTTTCTTAGAAATTAAAAGATAATTTTAAATGGTTAGGTGAAAGCAAGGTATTTTGTACATCCTTACTACCTTGGGAGTTTTTGAAAAGTAAAGGAAAATAGTTTTGAGCGTTATTTTTGGACAAGGAAATTTTTAATTAGATGATATTAAATTTCAATGTTAGTGATAGGTAGTTAAAAACCTAACTATAATAGTGATAGGTCGCTAGAAACCTAAGTGCAACCTAATACGTTGAACGTAGAATTGCAAAATGCACACAAGTATTTTCTTATCTTTGTGTTGTAGCAACGGTTAAGCTCAACTTGTGATGACATTTGGAGGCCACAAACAGAACCTAAAGTGCCATGTTTAATGCATCGTCACAAACAAATGTGGGATGTTATGAGTTTTCTAACTATGGCGGATTTCCGATAAGTTGCAATTTGGTGAACCAAGATAAAAATTCATCATGCAGTGGGTTGGGTTTAAGGGTTGGCAATATTGTTTTACAACAAATGCAAGGTCTTAAAGAGTGTTATTTGCTTGAAAACAACTTGTGGCATTTGTGAAAGAACTTGTTATTACAAATTCCATTGCTTATAAGTTTTTTTTTTGAAGGTTGTAGATTTTAGGCTAGCAATCTCAAATGGCACCCAAAGTTCCATTAAGCGTTCGACTACTAATAGTCAAATCAAAAGATCATGCTTTTAAGAGAAAGAAAAGGAAGACAGAGAATATGAGCCATAATTATTATAATTCCTATTTTTTCAAATTGACTAAATTGATTAGATGGGTTTTTTTTACTAAAAGACATGTATTTTTGGCTAAAGGCCAAAGGCTTGAATGACAACGGGTATTTTTTGACTAATCAATTTGATTAAAGTGACCAATTTGACAATAAGTCGAGTCGAACATCTAGTCAAATTAAATTTTAAAATACCACCTAATCAAATTGGTTAGTGGCCTAATCAATAATACCACCCAATCTAGTCAAATTAGCAAGTACCTTAATCAATAAGGACACTTATTATATTCAATCAATAAGGCTAACTAAGTAGGCCTAGTCAAAGTGGCCAGTGGTTTAGTCAAAAGAGCAAATTACAAATTCTAATACTAGTTGGGTATCTTGGGATTACATTTAACATTTTGACTATATTTGACCAATTAGAAAAAACACTATTACAAAATGTGAGTGTAGTTCATTACTCCGCATTCACTAAACTAGTAAATTCACTGTTTCTTCATTGGTCCTCGTTCATTATAACCAATGATTTCACTCAAAATCCAGTGAAATCACTTGGCGTACAGGGACACATTTTGTTGTGGTGAAAATTGAAAAATGTAAAAGTTAGCTAATCATAACTAAATGAATCATGACCAAATTAATTATGATTAAAATAATTATATATATATATATAGTTTATCTAACTATGGTTAAATTGACTATATTGAAATTAATTACGATTCAACTACCTATGAAAAAATTAATTAAAATTAAAACTAACCATAATTAATCTAACCATGATCAATTAATCATAGTTTATTTAGTTATATATGTTTTAACCATGGTTAGTTTAGTCATATTTAATTTAACCATGATTCATTTATCCATAATTAATTATTTATTCCATCATTTTTTTGACATATTTAGTTTAATTGTGGCTAGTTTAACCATAAGTAATTTAACAATTATAAATAGTTTAAGCATGGCCAATTTAATAATAGTTGATTTAGCCTTAGTAAGTTTAACCATGATAATTACATTAACATAATTAATTTAACCATTATTAGTTGGGCCATTGTTGGTTTTGCCACAATGAATTTCACCATGGTTATTATAAGCATAACTAAATTACCTATATTTATTTTTCACATATTATTATTTTACCCTAATAAATTTAACCATAATCAATAGACCCATAATTAATTTAATCATGGTTATTTTTCCATAATTACTTTTAATTTTTGGTTGATTTAGCCATTATTAGTTTAATAATGATTAAATTTTCCATAATTACTTTAATTGTGGTTGGTTTAAACATTATTTTATCAATAATTAGTTTTGTCATAATTAATTTTTCCTAGGTTAAATTAGCCACCTATTTAACTTATGTAATGTAAATATGTGACCTAAATACAATTAGTTTATATGTAGGTGTATTTATTAATACATACCTTATTTATGCTCCACCTATTTACTTATATTTTAGCCTATAGGTAACCTAGTTATATAGGCTAGGGTAGGTCATTTATATACCTATGATAAATAATTAATTTGTTAATTAATTATTTACCTAAAATACACTAATGAACGTGTAATTAAATAGTTAATTATTACAAATACATTGTTAATAGTATATAATGAATTAGGTTAAATTTGTAAGGGTTAATTATAATTTGGTTGTAATTATCAATCAACAATATAGTACATTATAAGTATCTTGATATTTTTTATAATTCAAGGATTTATGATATGGTTGTAATTATTAACTATAATTAAATAACTATACATTAACTATTACTATTTTTTAATTTAACTTAATTAACATACATATTTACCTACCTTTTATATATTTATTTATTTATTTTATGTATCTTACATAGTTATTTAGTATTAATGTTGTATGAACTAAAAGGCTTTAGTGTTGTGTGGACATGAAAATGTTTCTCTCACCCAAAAGTTTGTCCCATATTATTTGTCATCCTTTCCAAATGATAAACAATATAAATAGATGCAGCATAAGCATCCAAGACATAAAAAATATTTTAAAAAGGAAGGCCATTTGGGATGAGCCAATTGAAAAGGTTAAACCTTAAAGGCCAAATTCAAAATGAAATAGGATTTCCCTACCTAGGTCATTTAAGTGTAGGTTTAATCTAGGTGGTGTACATTTAAGCCTAGTAAAGGTCCTAGCTTAGGTTGCCCTAACCTACTTTAGGTTTCTATACTGAGTTGTTAGTTATGAATTCCTAGACCAAATCTATAAGTTCCTAAACATAGGGACCTTATGAATAGGTACTTAATTTTAGGTCTAATCTAGGTTATTTAGGTTTTATCCATGTGACATAGCTTAGTGGGCAATGTTTAAATGCCACGTGGCATAACCTAGATGGCCAATGTTTAAATGCCACGTGGCTTAACTTGGGTGGCCATTGTTTAAATGCCACATGGCATTTGCCTAGTCAAAATGGTGTTTGACCAATCAAAAAATCATTTGATTGTTATATTGATTAGTCAAAAATACTAGTCGAAATGACTAGTAAAAAACACTAGTTGAAGTGATTAGTCAAAAATGTCAACTTAGGCTTGGTCAAAAAGTACATGGCCTAGTCACAATGGACATGTTCAAAACGACTTGTCCAAAATAGTAGAGCATGCTTTTGGTCATACACATTGGAATGTGTAGGACTTTGGAGAGAAGCTTTCTTTAATAATGAAGCCTAATGTGGAAAGCTTTCTAGAGCAATGTCTAGGTCCTTTGGAATCACATTTGACTATTAATCTAGTATCTAAAATTAAGTATTAGTAGTGTTTACCACTATTTATGGGGTCTTGGAACTTTATCTAATGTCCCTACTTGAAAAGTTGTGAATGTAGTAGATCACTATAAAGTGAAAGCACATTACGTGGGGGCCGCTTTGGGCACTTTCACAACATGTATGTAAAGTATATTTTTACAAAATGTATTACATTTAATCTTGGGTTTCACTTTTGGTGTTTGGGCTTGATATTTTGAGTTTCACAAAGTTAATTATGTTTAATATTATTTGAAAAAAGGAAATAAATTGTAAAAGTTTAAATTCAAGGAATTTTGAATATATTTATGGTATATACAATATAACAAAACATGTTTCTATTTTTGGACTACACTAGGTTTGGGTTTGAATTAATTAGCCAAAAATGTTGTAAATAAAAATTTTAAAAATTTCCCACCTCACATATCTTGTCATCTTCCATTTGAAAATGATAGTTTTTCAAAATGTTAATTTTACCACATATTTATGGTCATAACCTCCAAAAACACCCATTTGTAATATGATAATTGTCAAACTTTTCACATGGTTCACAAACTTATTCCAATTATATGGAATCATGATGTTTAATAGATATTACAAATTTCATAAAGATTAGAAATCATTTCAATCATTTTTTTAATATATTTGCATTTTTTGGTACAGAGTGATGTACATTTTTTTGCCACAAATATATTTTGAAGCCTCACAACATAGGTTGGAAAAAGGAATTTTCTTTGCAATTGAATTATTTGTGTTATAATCTACCATATTATGTAAAAAGTTTGAAAAATATGCTCCAATATTACTGTGGTTGAAGTTCAAACATGGACACCCTTGGAAAACAATACAATGTGACAACATATTTGGCCCCCCTATAATGTGTTTTCACCCTATAATGAAGTACATGTAAGTAGACCCTCTCCCTTATTGTTATTTGTTGCTTGTGTTACAAGTACATGTTCAAGATGTCCAAGTGGCAATCCAAATTGTAGGACATTTTTCCTACTTTGAGTTGCCTTGTTCTACTTGAGAATTAGTTTACATAGTAGGGCATAATAGATCAAATTATTTGGGCATAAGTGTTTACTTGCATGTCCTAAATATTGTCACTTGTTGCCATATACTAGGTACTTATGCACACTAGTTAAGTATTTTACATTACTTATTTACTTGCCACTTGCATGTCACGTACTTGTTCTTTAATTGTCCAAGTGACAACTTCATTGCAATCCATACTTTTCTTACTTGAAATATTTGGCTACTTGTGATTCATTTTACATAGTAAATTATGAAAGTGCCTCATGTCATTTTTGACTAGTAAGTAAAGATGAAGTTCACTTGTAGGTCATGAATAGATGTTACTTGTACCTCTATATTTTCTACTTGTACATATATGCTATATAGTTTCTAAATTAGCACCTATTTAGACTTGAGGGAATTTCGATGCTTCTTTGGACATGTACAAGTAGATCAAATTAGGAAAGGAAGGTTGAGACTATAAATTGAGGCTACATGGATTGAATAAACAAGTTTTGTATAACATGATAATTAGTGAATCTTGAATCTAATGTCATTCCTTGTTTTTTTTTGTAGTAACAACATTAGTAGGGTTCAATGATGCGATTGATCTAGATGACATGGTCAATGAAGTCCCAAACAAACATACTAGGTTTAGAAGGCTGCAAGGAACAATCCCAAATCAATTTCCTTGACAATGGCTTAGGTAATTTAGAAGAATTACAACTTGCAATGAAAATTTGCACTAGTGTTGATGTTGTTTAAGATAATCCAATTCTTGGGAATGACACCAACACAATTGCCACAACTCTAGCTATACTAGAAGTGGAGTACATAGTGATCGCAACCCAATTGGCACAAAGCTATAGATGCACTTGGGAGTGGAGTGCCAGAGGCGCCTCAAGCTTCAAAAGGACACATAGAAGATTCCTTACCCAACTCAGGTATTAGAGTCTCATTTGTAATATTGCTTGCCCAAATCATCAATGTCAAAAGTACTATATTACCTACCCAAACACCAAATGCAAGTTTGATTGAAATCAAAATTACTAGGCAAAAAGAGCTTGATGATGTTGTTGATACAACTCCTCCAAGAAAGAATATTGTAGGACATCCACAATAGAAGCAGCTTGATGATGGTGTTGGTATAAGTCCTTTAAGGAGGAATGTAACAGTACGTGGACATGTGGCAACCCCTAGTAGAAAAAAACAAGATTATGTTGCCAATAGGAAGAGGAAGAAGACTAATGATATTGTTGATGTTGTAGCTCAACTAGTTACATATGCTACCCAAAAATGTAGGGTAGTTTTCATGTGAAATACCCATGTATAGGACTGATAGAAATGTACTTAGATGCATGGACTAGGTGATCTATAAAGTTTGTATCTAGGAAATAAATCTTGTAATATGTATTAACTACAAAATGTTAGTAAATTAGGCTAAAACATTAGGAATGGGCTCAATGATATAAATATTCCTAGTCCTTTCCATGATGGAACTATTGGTGCAAATTGTTGTTTTTGATGGAATTTGAAAATGTGGTCCTCAAGTACTCTAGATGTTATTGTGTTACAATCTTGGTGTTGTAAACAACAATTTTCAAAATCATTCCCCATATTCAATGTTAGAATAATTTGTTGCATGTATGTCCTTATAAATATCTACAAAGGTGTGGCCTTCAAATGCAGTGTTTGTATGCAAAGGCAATTAATGCAATAAATGTGTCATGATAATTAGGAAAAACTCGTGTTTTATTTCATCTTCTATTGTAAAGAGACATGTTTTCTTGGTCAAGTTATATATTAGATTGGTCTGAATAAATGACTAATGAATTGATGTTAACAATTTTATGTGGCATGCTTCTTACACATGTGTTTCCATGGAAATCATATAGGAACATCACTTTGTCTTGGATAGTTTGATGGGTACATGTATATGTTTATTATAAAAATTAAAAAGGGCAAAACATGTGTGGTTATAAGCTTTGTGTTGTTTATAGAGGCTATGTGAAATTGTTTTATTGTGTATGCATTTTTTGACACAAAACAAAAAGTTAAAATGACCAAACTTGTCTGATAATTAAATGATAGAAATAGTTAGTTAGTTCCTCAAGATCTACATTTACTACATATAAGAGCTTTTGTCCATGTCATTTCCTAGCAAAACATGATTGGACCATTTTGTTATACTTTGGATTACTCTGTGCCTGCTGAATTTTTCCCTTAATGAGTATCAAAACCCCTATGGATGGAAGTGAATGAACTACACATTTTTGTAAACTATAACCAAATCAAAGTATTGAGATCAAAATGAACAAATGCAAGTAGGTTGCAACTAGGTTGTGACATTTAAATTATAAGAGACAATATTAATTTGGCCACAAGGTGTTGCATGTACAGAGAGGTTCCCTGAAATCTGTAATGTGAAAAAGATTAACTTTGATAGATTAAAATAAGGACTTAGATAGAATTAAATCCCCAAGTTGGCTCTAGAATTGCCAAAATACATTTTTATTCCATGAAGTTAAAGGGTTCTTAAGGGATTTCACTAAAGAATTTTGCTTGTTTGAAGTTCCAAAATGACAAATTGATCAAATCTAACTTGTACAACATTGTGTGCACCAATTATAAGCCCCATTAACTGACTAAGTTTGATCACATCACAAATGCAAACACCCTAATCAGAAGTTCACAAAAATGAACATGCCATTACATATAAAGTTCCAAAATTCAACAAGTGCAACAACCTGAAGTTTGCCATGGCCCTAATGGTTTACTATTGATTTTTTTGCATGTCTAAGAAACAAAAAATTGGTTCTTCAAAAAGTTGAATATGAACATCATTCAGCTATTGTTTGTTAACATCCTTCTTCCCACAAAATCATCAAAATTTTCAGCCCAATGCATGATCCACATGCATAGAACTCATTGTACAAACAAAAGCTAGGTAATGTTTGATTACAATTTTAGTTGTTAGAATCTGATGAAAATACTTCCATAAATATATGTTGGTTCTTTGCACTATTGTTCATAGTTAGAGTTCCTTATTAAGGTGTTGTTCGCAAGGGTGAATCTAAACACATAGATAGGCCCTCCATTTAGCTAGAAATTTCCAACAAACCTTTCAAAAGCCCATGAAACCCTTCAAAAAAATAATAATTAATCAACCATAAAGTACCTAATTAAATAAGATTTTGAAGATCATAGAAAAAATTGAAAAAGTAATGTCTAAAGATCATAATAACCTCTAGAAAATCATTAAAACCCCAAATTGTTGAAAACTTACCTTCTAGCATTGGAGGGCTTAGTTGTGGCTCCAATTTGCCATCTCCCAGCACAAACCCAACGTTTTTGCACCATTCAAAATCAAAGTTTTCACCATAACTAATGCGCCCATAAACTTTGGAAATTTGCAATAGGAACCCAAAGCACCAATGGTGGTATGTATACCCACAAGAAGTAACAAATATGTCCTTACAGTGAAAGAACCGATTACACATAGGGCATGGGCTTACTATTATTAACTCAAGCTTTGTTGTTCATGTTAAATGATGTGGAATGTGTTTAGGGATAGAAACAATCAACTTACTATCACTATCGTTGATTTCATAACTCTACAAACGTGAAACTTGCATTCTCCAAGAACTGCATCCTGGATGAAATTTTAGAATCAATAACATAGAACTTGGACATAAGTCCAAAATATTCCTTCTTTGCAAATGCAATCATCTCTACCTTTGATACAAGGCCCTAGGCATGCTCAAGACAGAGCCAAACCTTTGTGCAATCAACCTCAAAATCAAGATGCCGATGTGCTCCAACATGCATCTCAGTAAATTCAAGAAGTACCCCCCTTCTCCCTTCTTTTTCTAAACCATTATTCTTTGCCTTCAAGGCACCTTGAACAACACTTAGAATAGAATCCCCAACTTTTTCAATGTCATTTTTCATCCCATCCATGCAACCCATGGTAGTTTCCAAGTTTACTTGGCATTGTTCAACATTAGTTGAGGCAGATTTGATGGTAGGAAAAATTAGGTTTTTCTTTGCCATTAATCCATTTAGCTTTGTCTACAACTGTGCAACCACCACAACCTTTGCATCCAAAATTTGTCCAACATTCCACATCTTTTTTGGTGTGTTGATCCGAGACTAGGCATCACTAATTTTAATCTTCTTCTTGGGTGGTCCACTATCTTCATTTCTTGTGATTATGCTCATGTCCACAATATTAGTAGTTTTTTTACATGACAACCCCTTGAAACCATAGTTAGTACAGTAGAATGTTCAAGCCTATATCACGTGCTAATGCCACTTTCTAACCGTGACCTAGTCCTATGGCCTTTTGCACCCATTATTTGCACTTGCTATGCAAACCTAGCCTGGTTCACCTTGAACTTTTTCCTTTTAGCCAATAAACCATGAGCAAAACTGACAAATATGGAATTGTTGGTGATTTCCGTCTTTTGATAAACAAGAAGATAGAGTTCCTGGATTCTAACAATCAACCTTGCATCACCATAACTTTTGTACTTGAATCCATTGTGTTTTTTCTTCTTGCCCCACAATGCTTCACATTTTGGGATTGAAACATGAGAATCATCGAGCTCTTTCATGATATCTGTCCCTTCATTACAAAGCTTATGTTTTGCTTCAAACCACTCTGTGCTCCCTTCAACTATCTCTTGAAACTTAACCATAATTCTTAGTTCCTTCTCAAGTTAACTTTACTCACACTTCAACTCTTTCACAATTGTATGCACAATTCCTTCACATAAAAGTTCTGGCCATTTACACTTTTTTGGTAGACCTAGTACTTCCCTCACAAGGTTCAAAATTACTTCACATGAATGCAATGTTGCCACAAAAGACCACTGAATTATGAACAATTCCCAAACACTACAATGCCCTTTCGGTTCAACCACTACACCAAAATGCCTCTTAGTTCATTTTGGGTTTCATTAGATTTTGAGTGTATTTGAACATTTTTACCATTGTGAAATTGGTCAACCCTTTAATGGGGACCATTTGCTACGAATAGTGAATTGGTTCATTAGTGTTTAATGAAACAAGGTTACTTTCAAGTGAAATACAAATTTACCAAGCCATATTTGCTAGTTAATTAATTAGGCAGAATGGAAATCAATTAAATTTAAATTATTTAATATATAATATTATTGATAATTCCATTATTTTCAGCCTACAAGTTATTGACATGTGTCACTACTTAGGCTAGGTTTAAAGCCTAGCTAGGTACGTAAATCACATAATGAACCTAGGCACCTACTTTAGGAGACTAAATAGGAGAATACTCCATCAACTTATCATTACTAACCACACACACACCATTTGTGAGGTTTAAGTCCCTTGATTTGTGGAATGGAGGCAAACACCTTTACCATCAAGCCACCCCACTTTGTTGTGAGAATATGTTACATTGCATTCTATTCATCAAATACTTCATTTTAAACATTACAAAAACATAAACTTTGAAAATTCATATTTTTTTGAGATTTTGTCAAAATGAAATTATTTGAGTTTACTTTTTTTTTAATTCAATGATGTACATAATTACATTTATTTCCTTTCAAAAATGTAAAATAATTTGAACAAAGAAAATTTGAATGTCTTCATTGACATTTCAATGACCATTCTTTTGAAAAAAATAAAGGTTTAATAAATGTATAAGATTTTTATTACTATAATAATACCACCTATGCTAGGCTACTTTCAGCTATTATAGGGCTACTTTTCATTAATCAAAATTATTTCATCCGACATTATTTATGGCTATTTATTATTATTTTGAACTACTTTTGGCTATTTTTGGCTATTTCATTTTAGGTTATTTTTGGCTATTTTATGTTACTTTTGACTATTTTAGCCTATTTCACCTAAGGCTATTTTTGGTTATTGTAAATTATTTTTGGCTATTATATGTTATTTTTTACTATTGTAAATTATTTCACTTTAAATTACTCGCAACTATTATAAGTTACTTTTTGGCTATTTCATTATAGGCTATTTGAAACTATTGTTGGTTATTTTTGGCTATTGAAAGTTATTTCACCCTATGCCATTATTGGCAATTCTAAGATATTATAGGTTACTTCACCTTAAATTGCTTTTGTCTATTTTAGATTATTTCACCCTATTTTATTTTTTACAATTTAAAAAAATTCTAATATATGGCTATTAGTGGTTATTAATGAGTATTACTAGTCATTCTGTTGGTGGCTATTGGTGGTTATTCCAAGTTAAATTACCATAGGTTATTAATAGCTATTGGTGGTTATTTTATTAATGACTATTATATTAGTGGCTATTAATGGCTATTGGTGGTTATTCTATTAATGACTATTATATTAGTGGCTATTAATGGCTATTGGTGGTTATTCTATTAATGACTATTATATTAGTGGCTATTAATGGCTATTGGTGGTTATTCTATT
>Ga0116229_10009405_pt1 | contig 14915 bp, 10 predicted proteins | sample S1TSphgellanicum_3_FD_87313 | JGI IMG/M metagenome (GOLD analysis project Ga0116229, IMG submission 87313) | Host-associated microbial communities from peat moss isolated from Minnesota, USA - S1T2_Fc - Sphagnum magellanicum MG | ecosystem: Host-associated > Plants > Peat moss > Unclassified... | reverse complement strand
TTTTAAATGCATTTTGCTATAAAAATAAATATATTCTTCAACATGATGTGTGTCATGCACTATTCATTGTTTTTAAATGCATTTTGCTATAAAAATAAATATATTCTTCAACATGATGTGTGTAATGCATTATTCATTGTTTTTTCAAGCATTTTCCCATTCCATCATTATGTGGACTTCCTACCCTTGACTTGTTATGTGACTTAACTTAATTTACACAAGTTATTGTTTCACCTTCTTACATTGTAAAATAATTTCTTAGAGTTTCACTTTTGACACCCTTTTTCACAATTGAAGTTTGACATGAAAATTATTTGAATCCAATAATTTCCATTTGCCATAACTATTTTGGAATTAGTTTCATCCATACATTTCAACTAGTTGGAATTTTCATCCAAATAATTCGTCTATTTCCATTAATCATCCATACAATTCATTGATGTTCAACTTTCACCCAAATATTTATTTCATTTTGTAAATTTCATCCATATTCATTTGGTTTCCATCCAGCATAACTATTTTGGAATTAATTTCATCCATACATTTCAACTAACAAGAATTTTCATCCAAACAATTTGTACCCTTGTATTTATCATCCAAAAAATTCATTGTTATTCAACTTTCATCCAAAAAAATTCATCCATTTTGTGACTTTCATCAATGTACACGTGGTAAAATATTTTTCACGTCACTCCTACATGGCATGGGGATATTCTAAAAATATTATGTCCCCATCATCAAAATATTCCAAGTATATTCATTCATGTTCACAAGCTTATGCTCACATGCTCATGCTTGCTTCATAGTGTCATTGGTCTAGTGACAATATGTGTTGTGTAAATTTTTTTGTGTGAACAAGGTGTTTACCAAAAAGGTCACATCAAGATTTTTGGAAATGTTTATTTGCCATCATGGAAGAGGAAGGATGTGAATGTCCACTTCATGAAGCAAGAAAGATAGTGCATTATGTTTTTGGCTTTGTGCTTATATTAACTATGTGTTCCTCAATTTGTGTGTAATTTTTTTATAGGTGATTTGAAGATTGGTGTTGAAAATGTTTGTATGGGTGAGAATGGTGAATATCAATGGGCAAAAAACTTGAGATTTTCATTAATCTATCTTGGATTTAGGTGGACTTGTGTAAACTAGAAGGTTTAGGCTAGGTTTTTGTTTATCCTTGGTATTCATATGGGCAATGAGATGGAGATATCAAGAAGAGGCAATTTGGGAATCACATTATGCTACACTTTGCATATTGCTAGAGGGTTACAAGCTCATAAGGATTCTAGAACACTACAAGTTATAATCCAAAGGTAGATCCCAAAACTCATCCAATGTTATAAACTTTCAGTAAAAATCTTCTTATGTTATGGTAAATGGATGATTATTTATCATCTTATGTGGGTTTTTTGTTCATAAGTAAATAATATGTTTGAGTAGGATTGTAATCATGCCATTGTTAAAGCTATGAGAATTGAATTATGAATTTTTATTTTCGTTGTTCATGAGGATTAGGGTTTTAGTACCCTTTTTTTTAGTTAAAACTAATTCTAATATAAATCAAATAAGTAATTAAATAACATTAAAAATATATAACTTGAATGTTAGAGTTTTCTAAATAAACATGGGACCAAAACCTTGTGTTTGCTTAATTCTCAAGCTATAATGTCAAATCTGACATGAAAATTTTACATTGTGTGAGGTGCAAAAATCAAATTTCCATCACAATTCATCATAAAACTAATTTCATATCAAATTGTTGCCCATCACAAACCCATGTGCTTGTATTTGTGAAATTCATCGTCCCATGAAACTTTTCGTGTTTTTTTTTTCACTTATGTGATTTCAAACTTTGTGAATGCTCATGAGTGTTTGTGAATGTTTCTGAGTGTTTGCTCCAACTTCATAAGTGTTCATGAGTTTTGTGAGCACTTATGAATCAAGCAGTGAACACATTATGAAGTTTGTTGCAAGGTTGGTGAGCTTTGTGAACAAATTTTGTGTGCTTGGAGTGGAGCTGTGTGTAGTAAAGTTGCTTGTGATGTTGGCATCTCATGTGTCAATTGTAGCACTACCCAATCTCTTTTATGCACCATTGCCATGTAGCTTTCAAGGGTAGTTGTGGTCAACAACTATTTGATCATCACTACCTGCAAGTCTGATCATTGTTATTTGCAAGTCTATAGCATGTGTTGGTAGTCTCTTGTAACTTCCAATTGGTTCGAATTTTGCTGAGGGTTAAGATATATACTATTCTTTTGCAACCACTGTAGATCAGTCAAAAAAGAGAGCTTCCAAATGAGCCATGTTTTTGAGAAAAAGCTTGATCCAAGTGGACAGCCCACAGGTTGAAACAAATGTTGTTGAAATGGAGTTCATGTTGGGTTTTCAATTTTTGGCTCCTTATTGTAAGATTTTGCAAACACCAACCAGGAAAAGATGAGACATAAAATAGGAGATGAAAGTGAAACCCAACAAAGCACCAGCTTCCTGAAAACTCTATTAGGTTTGGCAGGCTTATTTTTAACATAGGTTTGAAGATTGTCATACCCAACAGTAATGTGACAAAGTGTTAAAATTCATCTGATTCACGAATTGTCTGAACTGACCTGCTTTGGTTCGTGAACACTGAAAATGAATCCCAATGCCGATCTTGCATTTTCTTTCTTTTTTTGTACAAATGAAAAAAAAATCATCTAAGAGAAAATCACAAAAGCGCCCACCTTGCATTTTATGTGCCTAGACAGAGATATAACAAATAAAATGGCTTTGCCATTGGGTTGGACAACATAAATGCAAAGCCCCTCATGACAAATACGTAATTCATTTTGCAACAAATATAAAATACTCAATGATGAACACAAGGTTATGTACATGGGAAGGCCTTGCTCCCCATGTCCTCCTCTAAATTTGAGGGTTGTGGCCTTGAGGGTGGTAGCCTAAGATGTAGGCATACCATCAAAGAATCTGCAGTACGAAAAGATTTTTTATTTGAATGGCAAAAGGTTTGCAAGCAAATGGCAGAAGATCCCTTCAATTGGTGAAACCATCTTTATCCTTTCAAATACAAAGAATCACTGAAAAGGAGCCTATAGCAATGCATTACAAATATCTCATTAAAAAGCCATTGTGACATCTGGAAACAATTTTTTTTTTAAATTCTGGCAATTCCCACTGGTGAAACTTAAGAGATAAGGCAGTTCTAACAAAGAGTGTCCAAGTGGTGTGTATTGTATATTGTACACCTAGACATCTCCCCAAACCATGCTTCAAAACTTCTGTTGAAGAACCATCCAGCATATTGTACCTCTCAATGGCACAGTGCTTGTTTAAATCCACTAGAATACCCTCCAAGCCCGGAATCTGAAATTCATGCAGCACATGACAAACAACAAAAGTCATCAATCACGATCCTGTTGCTTGATGCAATGGCTCCGTGTCAGTTGTTCATTTTTGTTTTGTAAAAAAAACAAATGTCATGAATCACAGAACATTAGATTTTGCAGGTGTACTCAAACAGTGTGCCAAAAACATGTAGAGTCTAGACACGTTTATCCAAAGACCAAGCCATTAAAACATTTGTCACGGACACGTGCATTTCATTTCAGCTAACAACAGTTACAAATCAGACTTCCTCCCCAAAACTAACCCCTCACCATTGGATCTTTCTTTCATGGCGATTTTTTGCCACGTGGCGAAAAAAGATTTTGGAATTTTTTTGGAATTTTTTTTAATTAGTTTAAATTCGACTAATTTTTGCTAAAACTGAGAAAAAAAATCGCCAATTTTTTAAAACCACAAAATTATTATTTTTAATAATAAAACCCTGCAAGTCACCAATTCCTCTTGTAAATTCATGTAGTGAATTTCATATTAATTAGCTGTCATTATATTATCTTTGTGGTGATGGGTCTCTTTGATTGGGCCCATTACCCAAAAAGCATTTTCACTGTGGACGTCCCAGTTAGAGATAATTCTAGAAGGAGGGATTGGGGTTTTGGATGGAAGTCCGGAATGAGGGATTAGGGTTTCCGATGGAAGTCTGGAATTACAAACCCATTCTCAGGCTGTGTTGTGAGAGGAGGCATTAGGGTTTCGGATGGAGGAATCCGAGGACAATCCGCAGTGGTGAGGCAATCAACAAGGCAGCATGACGCGAGAAAATTTCTGTGCTCTATAATCTCGCAAGGCATTACTGAAGGCCGGAACCAGTGATAGAAAGGATGTCGAATCGGATCCGGTGTATGGTCCTCAGCTGAATCTGGTTTAGGGTTTTAGGGCCTTTATACCTTTTCCTCCCCTCCTTGGTACACACATCATTGTCTTTCTTTCTTCTTTAGATCGCACAATAGGTACACATAGAACATGGAGTATTTGTATATGCAAAATTGGATCGGTATTGAAGTCGTAAGTAGGCAGCAAAATGCATATGGTGGTCGAACTGCTTTGCTCTTGTTGTTGCTCAAACTTTCGGACAAGTTTACGCTTCTGAAGACTGATTGTTATGTAATAAACACGGGGGTGCTTCGTTTACGAAAAGCAAAATGGCAATCCAGGATTTGGTTGAATCCATGAAGATGGCTCAGACCAGTGTTGAGTAGTGCCGCTTCAGAGTGATGTCAAGCCCTGCTCCTCTCCTCTCACAAAATGCAGAAATTGGCTTTCTGCTGCAATGTCTGACCCTATTTCGAAGGACTATTTCCCATGTAAAAGAGCAATCTATTATTTTGATAGAGAGATTTTCACTATGTGTCTACAGAACAAGGATGTTTGTCAATCTTCACCCTATAGACTTGTTTCAGTGCGGGAGCTATTTTTGCATTAATTGACAATTTTCATGATGTTTTCAGGAGAGCAGTTCAAGATTACTTACTTCCTGGTCTGAATGTGCATTCATCTCCATGTATCCAACTGGAGAACTGCACAGCATCAGGGAAAGAACTAGTGGATGCAGCATTAGCTAAAAAAGGTGCATGTCTGGGTTTAGGTCCTTACAAATTCAATTGCCATGATGCAAATCTGAAATTCTTGAATTTGTGGGAGAAAAAGCATTGCTTACTTCCTCTTCTCAGTCACATGCCGGCAGCCCTTTGTAACACTTTTGACACACAGGCTGTCTTGACATGTCACTCAGTGATCTCTGCAGTAATCAGATGAAACTTTTGCAATATCCCACATAACATTGATTGAAAATGAGTTTTACATTAGCATACATGGAGATTGGATATGCCTCAGCATGAACGAACTGTGTTTTGTTCAAAAAACTGACTTGCTTAACTGCATGTGCAAAAACGTTTTGCTGCTGTTATGAGATGGATTTGAGTATTGTTATGGACCTTCAACTTTGAACCCTTTTTTTTCTATCAAGGTCAGATGGCATGACTCAATGACTTTTGCTGAAAGAAAGAAAATTGACCTCTTGCCTGAGCACCATTTCTTCTACAACTTTGCCCTTCTCATGGTTTTCCTCTTGACATTTCTCAATTTCGTGTCGTCCCTCAGCATCCCCATTCTCATTCAAAGGTTTTCTGTCCTTCAATCAGGGACAATGTTTTGAGATAGATGCAAAAAGAGGAGTTATTTTAATCTAATGTTGATCAACCAGCCCTTTCAATGTTCTGATGGAGGGCAATTGTAAGAGAAGAACAGACAATTGCCTCCTGAAGCATTCCATACTGACTTGGTTTTGGGATGTTATCAATTGATGTAACAACCCAGTCAAAACAAAGAGAAAAGGGATGAAGCAGTGGGTAATTGTTGGTGGGGCACCCATCACTGGTATTTGGTTTATGTACTTAGCCTTCCTCCTCATGAAGCTTGACTATTTATTCCTTACAAAGAGTCCACTAAAGGGTTTATCTTTAGTAGTAACTTCAGAGCAAGATTTGACTCCCAAACATGCTCTATGAAATATTGGTTAACACACCTGGTGATCTAATTTGATGCCCCTAGAATCATATCTAGTCAGGGTTAGGGAGTTCAAGTTTTTTCCTTTAACGGACTGGAGAGACTGAATCTAAAATACAGTTGGCATGGGTCAGGGTTGCAAGGGAGTGTGCTGTTCTTCTATTTTACTGGATCCCCTAAACTTGTGCCTCTGTTGAAGATTGTTGATTTTAGTGTTGAGGACACTTCTCAACTCAAACTGGGGTTGGACTCTATTGAAGATTGTTGATTTTAGTGTTGAGGACACTTCTCTCAACTCAAACTGGGGTTGGACTCTGTGCCTATGTGTTGTCTTTTGACATTTTTTCACATATTTTGCAAGTTGATGAGCCATGGTTCATTGACTCCCATTATCATTTTAAGGTTTCCATATGGAACTGACGATACATGTTTATTTTCCTTTAATGCTCGTGTTTAAACTTTAAACCTGAATGAACATGGGTTGACTAGAAGTAGCATTTCAGTCAATGGAACCTTGACACTAAACAAACTTGACAGAAAACTTGAAATAGTCAAGAAGAAGCAGCATGAAGGCAGCTATTTGACACTCTTGTATTTTAAGCAACTCTTTTTTTTCACTTTCTCATCAAACCATATAAACCATGGAATCTGGATGGGTTAAGGATAGAAACTGTTTTCCATTGCATGATTCTCTATTCTGGCATGAACAATTTAATTTTTGCTATCAGGGAAGGGAAGTCCTCACAAGCACTCTGCAGACAGAGTTCTCAGGAAATTAACTTTATCTTACAAAGGGACATTGGGTTTTGATAAAATAGAATTCTTCAAGTCCCTATGCCAAAAAAAATTGGTCTGGGTGGTAGCTTCAAATAGAGAGCTGGTTGGGTTGTGCTGAGTTTGAGAGTGTCGTGGTCCACCATACAGTCCAAGCCCTTTAGTTAAGCTTGTTCTGGCTAAAATCTAACCTCTCTTACATTCTGCTGAGCTTCAGGGTGCTGTGGTCCACCATACAAAAGAGGCTCTTTTAGTTAAGCTTGTTCCGGCCAAAATCTACCTCTCTGTCTGACATACAATGCCTTATTTTGCACATTCGTTGATTATCCCAAAGCCTGCTGGGACCAGTTAGAATCCTAAATGGGGAACATTGAACATTCTTCAGAGTTTCAGACAAACCATGCAATTCTCCAGTTTTCCTTGTAACAGAGAGGGAGCTTTTAGACAAGCAATTGGTAGATGATATTACTCTGATTGTAGTTGGAAGAAATTTGTCAGTCATTGCTAGGAACAAAACCAAGTCAATGTTGAAGTACCTTTCTTCCTCCTTCCCCAGGCTGACCTCTTCTCCCTATACTGAAGTCTGGAGTGATGTCCTGGCCACATACAAAATAAGTCTCTAGCTAATAGAAGTTTGGATTATCACAGACCCAGTACTGGTTGAGAAATTATGTACAATATTGCTATGAATTTCTCTAGATTCAAAGCTTAAAGTGAAATTTTAACATGCTCTTGACCCAACAGAGACATTTTTGTGACCATTGAAGTCACAAATACACACACACAATGCCCATTTTATGGAATACCATTTTGCCCAGGTATTTTGGAAGTTCAGTTTGCCTGCTTCCCAAGTCCACTTTGCCAAATCACAAATTTCACATTGCTATTTGGCTAATTTGCCAAGTTCACTTTACCAGTTTGCCAAGTCCAGTTTGCCAAATTGCAAAGTCCATATTGCAAAGCCTGCATTCCCAAGTTGGCAACTGCACATCAGCAAGGCCAGTTGCCAGGTCCACTTCACGCTGTGGACTGCCTAAATGAGGTTCAACCTGCCCATAAATTAAAAAAAATTTGGGCTGTCCAATGCCAAAATAATTCTTCTGGTTTGCCCAAAACTCAGACTGCCCCTCATTTTTTCTTTTTTCACAGGCTGCCTAGGCTCACCCCCTCATTTCCTTCTCTCTTTCCTCTCTCTCTCTCCTTTCCTGACTGGATGGCTCTTTCAAACTTAAGACTAGGCTCCTTGCAGACTTGGCAATGTGGAGTTAACAATTGGGCAATGTCCACTTGACAAACTGATAATGTCAACATGGCAAAATAGCAATGCAGACCTTGCAATTTGGCAAAGTGGACTTGGGAAATAGGTAAAGTGAATTTGGCAAAATATCCAAGCAACCAGCATTCCATACTACATATTATTTTACACTTGCAAGTTGGAATTTGCAGCTGTCTGTCATGTTACTGTGTTATTGAATTGAGAAAATATAAAAATTGTTGGAAATACAACACGAGAGTCAAGAGTTTTGGCAAACGTGCTTTCGTCAGAAAGCAGTCACTGACTCAACCTCAGCATTGTGTACCTGTGAGCTCGTTGCTAGTCTGCAGTGATGGTAATCAACTTCCATTTTAACCTTAGCTCTTATTGATCTCAATTAAGATCCTAAAAAAGAGCATCATGAGTAAGCAAGTTGCATGTGCTGTTATATAATTCGTTCATATTGCAAGATCTTGCCAGGATCAGTGACAAAGGGTGCAATCAAGTGTGATGGGAGCATGTGGCCATTTTGTACTGTTGCACCCCAATGCACAAATTGCTTGCTTCACAATTTCCAAGTGGACAATATACTCAGAAATCTAATCTTTGTTGGGATTTTCAAAATATGAAGGTACTGGCGGAGTTGAGCCCATATCTAGACTACAATTCACTTCGTAGTCTCTCTGTTTGATGTGCACTGTGACTCTATGGGGTGAAAATATTGGGGTATCCAATTATTTTTTCAATCATCAAATTAGGCATTTGATTAAAGGTTTTGGTCTTCTATTTACTTGATCACCTGGCTAATCTGACTTAGGAAGACAGTCTGATCCCATTGCTAATCAGGCATTTTCACTTGGCAACCTCAACTCTGTACTCTTGACTTATAACATTAACATAATTTTAACATTAAAACATGAAAAATTAAACATTGATTATAATTGCTTTGGTTCTTATTAATGTGATTGCACTTTAAAACTTCATATAAGACTTTTTGAACTTTGAAGTTTCTTAATTCAAACTCATGATGATCGTTTGTTGTTTTGTTAATCCTTTTGATTCAATTGTCAATGGTAAAACAATGAATTGCACACGTAGTTATAAATCTAAGTATTGAGCAATGAGGACCTCAACTTTCTACCCCGTAATTCCTATTTTGTTGCATTGTACAAGTCTACAACTACTATGGCCCTTACAAATCCCAAAGAACTTTAAGTTCAAGCCTATCTTTCTTGTCTTTTGCCACCTCAAGATGAGGTTAGTTCATCATCTTCCTCACCACATGCTCCTAATTCATGTGATGAATTATCACCCTTTGTCTTGTCTAATGCAACATGTCATGAAGATCAATCCAAGAATGCTCTTGAAAAAATATATGAAAATTATGAGGAACTTGAAATTTTCAAACTCCTTGAACCACTCACTTGCCATGGGTGGAATTTGTGGTGGATGACAAGGGTGTAAGCACCAAGTGAAATGTAAGGTTTGCACCAACATTGTTAGGTTATAGATATTTGGCAAGTTCATATCCATGTTTTAGGTCAAGTTCTTGGGTACACATATCATAGGTCCATAAATTTTTTAGGACCAAATTTGGAACCAAACCTTGAAACTACCCTTCCTTCGAAATAGGAACCCAAACCTAAACTAAATTGTCAAGCCTTTTTAAATAAGTCTAGTTCTCTAGGTGACAAATATAATTTTAAATTTGATAATGAATGTTAGGCCCTATATTTAAAGCAAATTGTTGCATTAAATTCATTGTACATAGTCAATATTATATAATCTTTTATATTGGACATTGTGTATGTAAATAAACTAATATTACACAAAAAAAATTATCTTAAGTTGTGTACATTGTACATGGAACTAAACCTTATCTTTCACCAAATCAAGCTCCATATTTTTTGTGAAAATGTCAAAACTAAATGTTTATAGATCTTTTGAATTATTCTCATAATCATATCAAAGTTTCTTTCAAAAATATCAAAAAGGAAACAACCAATTTACACATTTGTGTAAAGGAAATATAATCTTCTAGCTCCAAAGTTAGATAGCTTCTTAAATCATGTTGGCCACCATAAATGCAAGATTTCCATACCAAGTGTAGATGTTAATAACAAGTCTATATCAATTAGAACTCAATGCATGTGAAGAATAAGCATGTGTACATTGCAAATGTCTACCCTTCTGCCATGGACATATTCCAAGTTGATGTCCCTATTAAACAAAAATCAAATTATATGTAGTTTGATTTTATATTTCATTTACTTGCCCATGGACATCCCATGATTAATTATAAAAGCTTAAGACTTTTGGTTCAACTACTAAAGGTCAAAAATGTTTCCAAAAAACATTTAATTTTATTCAACTGGGCAAGGCATGGCAAGGTCATGCATGAGGTGTTGTTGGAGTCTACCAAAGATGCATTCGCATTTGCAAACTTCATTAGAAATAGTGCAAATGAAGTTACCACAATTGACAACACCCAATGGCCATCAATATATCCATTTGATTTGTGATTCAAAGATGAAAAATGAATCCCATCCTCCTTTGTGTTGAAATTGTTGGTGATCTACCACATACAATAACATTCCTCTTCGATAGTTAAATGTTTGGTTGACTTTGGTGGTCTAAGGTTGGAGGAATTGGGAAGGAAGTTGGTGATCATGGGGTGTGATGGTAGTAGCATGTTTCGAGGCCATTGAACAAGTGTCACAATGCAATTCAAATAAAGGTTGCCTTGTTTATGAATGGAGTTCATTGTTTTGTTCACAAGCCCAACCTTGCCATGATTCTTTTGGCTTTAGATCTAATGCATTGATTTGATGTCATCTTACAAAACTTGTATAGTTTCTTTGCTCAAAACTCAAAGAAGTTCCAAGAATTGCAAAATTTTATAATTTTGTTCAATACCAAAGGCAATTTGAATTGTTCTAGATCATGAAGATTCAACAAATCTCCATGTATGATCTTTGGGTATATGTAAAATACCACCCTTTCATTGGTTGAAAGCATGGTGAAATAAATAATCTCTATCCTTGTCACAAAAATTGACAAGTAACCATTAAAAAACTTAATGATTAATATGAAGATAATTTTTCATTTTACTATTATAATGTAGGAAAACCACATCTTTAAGCATATTTAATTAGATTTTTTTATTGCATCTACTTGCCCAAGATTTTCAATATTACACAATGGGTTGTAAGTAGCTAAAATATTGATTTTTCAAGTTAATAGAGGCTTAAAGATATTTATGTATTGTCAAGTTGTGGATATTTATATAGTCATAACATATCAACCTCTAAAGTAAAAGTAGATTTGAACACCATATCAACGTAATGCTTTAAAAAAGGCGTGATTCAAATCATCTATTTTTAAATATTATATTAAAGTTCTTCTAATTTTGTATTCAACCCTCTATAAATTCAATGGAAGAGCTAGTGGTTTCATATTTTTACTTATGAAGGTTTTTAATCTATTGTGTTTATGTCAAAATTTGTTTCATTTTAAAACCGAATTTTGGGCAAAGTACTTTTCGTGTACTTGACCATCCCTACACCCCATTGTGAAGGCGCATGCTAAAAGTGCAAGAAGTGATGTTGCCTTGAAACAATTGAATTCCTTAAATGTGATGTGGGTTCATTATATGGTTCCCGTGTATCCTTTCTTTGTTTGGCTACATCTATACTTTAATTAAAATTGCACAACCTACAAAGATGTTTTTGTGTGCAAATTTGTGGACTTTGTCAAGTTGGTCTACTAATCACAAATTTAATAATGAAAATCATTTGACAAATTAATAATGAAAATTGTTCAAAATTTGTTCATTCATAGGTTTGTACATTTTACATATGAATATCATGTGTTGAAAACGTGTTTGACATGTGGATAAATGTGTTGATGAATGAAATACAAACCTATGGATGTCTGAATGTCACACAAATTTTTCATCTTCCTACAAATTTGTGTCAAATGTGTTTTCAATGTTAAATATTAGTGTGTGAAATGTATGAATTATGAATGAACAAAATTTTCATGATTTCCATTATTAAATCGTGAAATGCTAAATTTGTGATGTTATCAATAACTTTCCATGTATTATTATGATATTTGCATAAAGTTTAAAAATTCAACACTTGATCATTTCAATGTTATCAAAACCCCAACCAATGACACCCTTGCCATGGACTAATCATGTTACACCAAAATAGGGTTTTTATAACTACATAAACAATTACATTTGACACATATGATTACATGACTATCTAGGTATACCATACACATTTTTTGATCATTAGGTGTTTCCATGGTCATAGTCACCAATATGTTAGCAATTACTATACCTCCCATGTTGAGGTTTGATGTTAAATAATTATCAAAAGGAAAAGTCAAAAAAAAATTCAGAATTTTTTATGTTGAAAAACCAAGGGATTAAACCTTTAACTGTGTGGGAACCAAAAATTGCCCCTACCATTGTTTTGTCATTGTACGTTGTGAAAAACATGTGCACCTCTTGGATTCAATATTTGACTATGAAAATTTTATAAAATTAAAAATGGGGCTATTAAACCATTTATGTCCAAAAACATAATTATTGTGATAGAAACTACCAAATGTTAATCATGGGTACAATATGTTTTCCATGATGATAATCATTGCACTCATGCAAGACATATCCAACAATGCATATTGATTATCAACATGTGTTGTTGGATTGGTTTATTAAATGTAAAATAGAATTTTTTTTGCCCCATGAGGTGTAGTTGTATGGAAAGCTATATTCCAACCTAGCTAATTATTGTTTAGTCTAGCTAACTAGCATAACTACCTATACCTATATATTGCCTACCTATTTTTAAAGCTAAGCAATAATTATTATAGATATTGTGGTTTATTATAAAAGTAGGTGAAGTTGATTTTCCTTACATACCTACCCACTAATTTAAGGAAAACTATTGTAGTGGCTATAAAATGCAAGGAAAAGGGAGTAGGAAAAAATTTGAATCTAACCTTGTGGTAGTCACCACTTATTTTGATGATGCATGGCTACTTAAGGGAAGAAAGGATTTTGGGAGTAGGAAGAACTAATGTGAATGTGTGAGTTTGTATGTGTTTGTGTGAAGAAGAATTAAGCAAAGTTGTTAAATATTGTAACAAGGTGCCTCGAATGGGAGTGATGGATTTTAGTAGTTGAAGCTACTTGTATTTGGAAATTGGGTTTTAAGTAATGAACTTGGGTTTTGTCAAGAAAAATGTCTAGCTCCCCTACTTGAGTTGTTTGTACCATGTCTATTGTTGTTATCTTTACTATTATAATAGTTCAAAACTTCTTTACTTTTTGGTTATTTCAAAAAAACATTGTATATATTTTTGGTGTTATCGTAACCATTGTAGTTTTTTTATTCTTTCATTTTCTTTTTGATCTTGCAATGAGCACATGCTTGGATCTATGCACAAAATACAACTAGTGTTTTTTTATTTTGTAGAATTTTTTATATGAATAACATTGCCAAGTGGTAAGGCAAAGTTTGATATTGTGAAAATGTGTAATTGAAACAACTTGAAAGCATGCTCTTGTATGTTTGCACACCCACAAACATGGGTGGCAAATAGAATAAGGATTGTACCACAATTTTGATGTGGTTAGTGATTTGTATGTGAACTTTAAATTATGTGGCAATTTTTTGGTGCAATGCAAATGATTTATGGAAATAAAATTGGCATGGTATTTTAACTTTTTTGTGTTGTGCTTAGTTATTGTGGATATTACAAATGTTCCATTTGTTTAATTGGATTGATTCATGGTGGATTGGATGCAAGAATTAACACTACAAGGTTCTCTAAATTAGTGTTTTGCATGTGATGTTTTGGTTGAACTTTGTAAGCACTTCAATATTCAACAACTTGCAAACCATTGAAGCCCTACATAGATTTAGTTTCAACAAAGGTTTTCGTTGTTTTACATGTGCTAGCCTTTTATTAAGGTCTTAGTAAGTGGTAACCCCATTACTATGTTAACAAATAGGAGATCTACTCAAGTGCAAACATAAATCTTTATTGAAAGGAAACTACAACATAATGCTCACAACACAAAACACAACATCAAGAATTCTCCAAGGTTCTTGTCACATGAAAATACACAAACTTGTGTAATGAAGAAAAGATAAGCAAACCATCAACACCAAGGTATTTAAGTACAAGACCAAACCACAAATAACCAAACTAAAATAAGTAACAAAAGTAATTCAACCTTGAGAAAGTAACCTAGTTACTTTCTTACTCTAGTAACTAATGAAACCTAACTAGTTGAGCTTTAATTCTCAACACTCCCCCTCAAGCTCAAATCCACTTCTAGTACACTAGGCATTTTTCTAAATTTCCTTAACTTGTCTATACCTAAAGCCTTTGTGAAAATGTCAGCAACTTGATCTTTGGTACTGACATGAATAAGGTCAATTTCTTTTGTTGAAACTTTTTTTTTAATGAAGTGGTAGTGCACCTCAATGTGTTTTGTCCTAGCATGATAGACCGGGTTGTTAGCAAGTAGTATGCTACTAATGTTATCACAATAGATGACAACAAGAGCATCCACTGACTGTCCCAAATCTGAAAATAGTTTTTGTAACCAAACTACTTCACATGCAGCAATTGCTGCACCTCTGTATTCTACTTCCGTGCTTGATAGTGCAAATGTTGGTTGTTTCTTACTGCTCCAACTAACAGCACCACTTCTAAAAAAAAACATGAAACCACTGGTTGATCTTCTATTTGAAACATTTCCAGCCCAATCAACATCTGTGTATCCATGTACTTGTAATTAGCTCTTGGCTTCATAAAAAATTCCACACTACAAGGTATGTTTTATGTACCTCAGTATGCGCCTCACTACATCCAAATGTGGCTTTCGTGGTGTTTGCATGAATTGACTCACCACTCCAACTGCATAACTCAAATCTGGCCTTGTGATGGTCAT
>Ga0116229_10009404_pt1 | contig 14917 bp, 13 predicted proteins | sample S1TSphgellanicum_3_FD_87313 | JGI IMG/M metagenome (GOLD analysis project Ga0116229, IMG submission 87313) | Host-associated microbial communities from peat moss isolated from Minnesota, USA - S1T2_Fc - Sphagnum magellanicum MG | ecosystem: Host-associated > Plants > Peat moss > Unclassified... | reverse complement strand
GAACGCGCACCTGATCATCGCGCCCGAGGGCACTCCGATTCTAATCGCGAACATGACTTGACGGCTGATTCGCGCCCGCCGCAGATTCGCGCCTACGGCTGTTCGCGCCGGGGGCTCATTCGGGGACGGCGACCAGGAGGAGCCGAAGTTTGATCTCATCGGCGACCCGTAGCGCCCCGCGCATCACGCTGAAAGGCGTCAAACCGAGCTCGCTCTGGCGCACGGAAAAATCTGCGCGCGCGGTCACCCGCCGCTCGCCGCGCGTGACGTGGATCGGAATCGTCAGCGTCGTTGCATGCCCGGCCACTTCGGCGACCACGGTTGCGACGAGGTTCGGCTCCGAGCCTTGGAATCCCAGGCTGCGCACGGCAATCGACGCGTGATGCTCGGCATCGAGCAACGCGGGCCCGAGCATGTTCCGGCGGGTTCCTTCCTTCGCGTCGCTGCCGACCTCCGCAGCGAATTCGGGGCCCGCGTCGGCGCGTGCCGCCTCATCGTCGATGACGAATGCCGCGACCGGGATCTCGAGGTAAAAGCTCGCTTGCTCCGCGCCGGGCGCGAGTCCGACCCAACCCGTCAGCGCGTGATTTTCGATGACGTGGTCATGTCCCAGGCTCGCCAGCGTGCCGGCGCGATATGCGAGCACGCGCAGGGATGACTCGGCCGGGTCGATGCGGTAGGTCGGCACGTCGTGCGGCGGCGGTGGCGGCGCGGACTCTGCCGGCGATCCGGCCGCGACACCGGCGACGCCGGGAACCGCGGCAACGGCCGCAGCGCCGCCGTGACTCGCTTGCACGCCCGTTGGGGCCGGCGCATGGCAGGCCGCGGCGAGCAGCGCCGCCGCGACGAGCGCCGCCGGAGATTTCCACGATTCCTTCGCCAGCATTCGGCCACCGACTTGATAGACTAAGCGACAAAGGTCTGCGCCAGGAGTATTCGGATGCCAAATCTCGAGGCGCGCTTGCGCTACGACGCGCTTGCGCAAACCTTTCATTGGGTCATCGCGGCATTGATCGTAACGCAATTCGCGCTCGCCTGGAGCGCCGACGATCTGCCGCTCGGCCTGCACAAGCTTGCGCTGCTGGCGCGCCACAAGAGTTTCGGCATGACGGTGCTCATGCTCGCGGTGCTGCGTCTTGCTTGGCGATTGTTCCACGCGCCGCCGCGGCTGCCGGAAGGCATGTCCTGGATCGAGAGAAAGCTCGCGCACGCGACCCATGCCGCGTTCTACGTGCTGCTGTTTGCGATGCCGTTGACGGGTTGGCTCATGTCCTCCGCCAAGAATTACTCCGTGAGCTGGTTCGGTTTTTTTACCTGGCCCAATCTGATCGGCAAGAATGACGCCGCATTCACTGCGCTGCGCAACATCCACGGCATCTTGAGCTGGGCGCTTCTCGGGCTTGCGATCCTGCACGTGCTCGCGGCGCTCAAGCATCAGTTCGTCGGCAAAGACGACGTGCTGCTGCGCATGTTGCCATTCACGAACACCCAGAGGCGCCCATGAAATCCACGAAAACAGGAATGCTCCACGGCTTGGCCGCCTCTGCGCTGATGCTTACTAACATGACGGCCATGACCGCCATGACGGTCGCGACGGCCGCGACGGCTGCCACGTCTGTCGCGGCGCCACCGGCCATGTACGGCGTCGATGCCGCCAAGAGCGAGCTCGCCTTCACCGGCGTGCAAGCCGGCGCTGAGTTCAAGGCCGTGTTCCACAAGTTCACGGCGGACGTCCGGTTCGCACCCGAGGCGCTCGCGTCCGCGAGCTTCGATGTGCTCATCGATCTTTCCTCGGTCGACTCGCAGGACAAGGATCGCGACACGACGATCCGCGGTCCCGACATCTTCGATGTGGCGCATTGGCCATCGGCGCATTATGTGACCCGCAGCTTCGCCAAGACTGCGAGCGGCTATCGGGCGGCCGGCACCTTGACGCTGCGCGGCGTGACCAAGGACGTGCCGCTCGACTTTCAATTCACCACGGCGGGAACCGGCGCCAAACTCGTCGGTACGGCGATGCTCAAGAGGTTGGACTTCGGCGCCGGGCAGGGCGACTGGAAGAGCACGCAATGGATTGCCGACGAAGTCAAAGTCAGCTTCTCGCTGTCGCTGGCCCCGAAGCCCTAAAGGAACCATCCCATGAAAATCGGCGTCCCCAAAGAAATCAAGATTCATGAGTACCGCGTCGGGCTCGTGCCCGCCGGAGTGTTCGAACTGGTGCGCGCCGGCCACGAGGTGCGCGTCGAGACCGGGGCGGGCAGCGGCATCGGATTCGAGGACGCGCATTACCGCGCGGCGGGCGCCACGATTGCGCCGAACGCGGGTGAAGTGTTCGCAAGTTCGGAACTCGTCGTGAAGGTCAAGGAGCCGCAACTATCGGAGTGCCGGCAGTTGCGCGCCGGTCAGGTCCTGTTCACGTATCTGCATCTCGCCGCGGATCGTGAGCAGACGCTGGCTCTGACGGCGTCGGGTTCCACCGCAATCGCCTACGAGACCGTGACCGCGCCGGACGGCTCGCTGCCCCTGCTCACACCGATGAGCGAGGTTGCCGGACGCATGTCCGTCCAGGTCGGCGCCTATTGTCTGCAAAAGGCCAACGGCGGTTTCGGCGTGCTGCTCGGCGGAGTGCCCGGCGTCGCGCCGGCCAAGGTCGTGGTGCTGGGGGGCGGCGTCTCGGGCACACACGCGGCGGAGATGGCGGTCGGCCTGCGCGCCGACGTGACCGTCGTCGACCGGTCGGTCAAGCGTCTGCGCGAACTCTCGGCGATCTACGGCAATCAACTGAAGACCGTGTACTCCACGGCCCAATCGATCGGAGAACTCGTGCGCGACGCGGATCTCGTGATCGGCGCCGTCTTGATCACGGGCGCGGCGGCGCCGAAGCTCGTTACCGCGGCGATGGTCAAGACCATGAAGGCAGGCGCCGTGCTCGTCGATATCGCGATCGATCAAGGCGGCTGCTTCGAGACGAGCCGCCCGACCACGCATGCTGAACCCACGTATGTACAGGACGGCGTCATCCACTATTGCGTGACCAACATGCCGGGCGCGGTGCCGCGCACGTCGACGGTTGCGTTGACGAATGCCACGCTGCCCTACGTCAAGGCGCTCGCGGACTTGGGCTGGCGCGAAGCGACGGCCAGAGATCCCGGGCTCGCGCGCGGGCTCAACGTCCATGCCGGTCAAATTACGCACGCCGCCGTCGCGCGCGCGCTCGGACTCGAGTACCGCGCCATCGACTGAGGTCGGCGCGCGCGCCATTGCTACTATACGACCGATCAATTAGGCTGCGGGCATGCCGCGAAATCCGCGCTTCGACGTCTTGTTCGAGCCGGTCCGCATCGGACCCGTGACTGCTCCGAACCGTTTCTATCAGGTGCCGCACGCGAGCGGCATGACCAATGCCCTGCCGAACGTGCGCGCGAGTTTCCGCGAAATCAAGGCGGAGGGCGGCTGGGGCGTCGTATGCACGGGCGCGGTGTCGATCCATCCGAGTTCCGACGATTCGCCGCTACCTTTCGCGATGCTCTGGGACGACGACGACATTCGTGCGCATGCGCTCATGACCGAGGCCGTGCACCGACACGGCGCGCTGGCCGGCGTCGAACTCTGGCACGGGGGCGCCTGTTCGCTGAACCGCACGAGCCGCATTGCGCCGCTGTCGCCGTCGGGCATGCCGTGGCTCTCGACGCATCTCGGCTTCATGGGGAATCTGCGTCCGCGCGCGATGGACCGCGCGGACATCCAGGCGCTGCTCGGCTGGCAGGCCGAGGGCGCGCGGCGTGCGGCGCGCGCCGGCTTCGATATCGTCTATGTCTACGCGGGCATGGGATACCTGCCTTATGAATTCCTGCTGCCCGAATACAATCAACGCACCGATGAGTACGGCGGATCGATCGCGAATCGCGTGCGGCTCGTGCGCGAATTGCTCGAGGTGACGCGCGATGCGGTCGGACGGCAATGCGCTGTCGCGCTGCGCATCAGCCTCGAGGAACTGCGCGGCAGGCCCGGCGAAACGGCGGCTTCCGAAGCGCACGAGGTCGTCGCGCTCCTCGCCGACGTTCCCGACCTGTGGGACGTCAAGATGGATTCGAGTCCGACCGACTGTGCGCCGTCGCGTTTCGCCAAGGAAGGCAGCCATGAACCGATCATCGACTTCGTCAAGCGTGTGACACGGAAACCGGTGGTCGGCGTCGGCCGGTTCACCTCGCCGGACGTCATGGTCTCGCAAATCAAACGCGGCGTGCTCGACCTGATCGGCGGCGCGCGTCCGTCGATCGCGGACCCGTTCCTACCGAAGAAAATCGACGAAGGACGCGAGCACGAGATCCGCGAGTGCATCGGCTGCAATATCTGCATCTCGAGCTGGCACGACGGCGTGCCGGTACGGTGCACGCAGAACCCGACGGCAGGCGAGGAATGGCGCCGAGACTGGCATCCTGAGCGCTTCCGCGCTCCCGCCTCGCCGGCGCGGGTGCTCATCGTGGGGGCGGGACCGGCGGGGCTCGAGTGTGCCGTGACGCTCGCGCGCCGCGGCTACGGCGTGACGCTCGCCGACGCAGCGACGGAATTCGGCGGCCGCATGCGCTTCGAGACGCGGCTCCCGGGGCTCAAGGAATGGGCACGCGTCGTCGACTGGCGCATGGGCCAATTGCGCGGCGACGCCAACGTGAACCTCTACCCCGGCAGCGCGCTCGCGGCCGCCGATATTCTCGGCCTCGAGCACGACCACGTCGTGATCGCGACCGGCGCCCGTTGGACGACGCGGCTCTATGGGTCCAATGAATTTCCGACCGCGCCGGTCGCCCCGCTTCCCGGCCTCTACACACCCGACGATCTCGCGGCCGGCGTCGTGCCCGAAGGCCCGGTCGTCGTGTTCGATTTCGACAATTACTACCTCGGCAGCGCGATTGCCGAAAGGCTCGCCGGCCAAACCGGCGACGTCACCTACGTGACGACGGGCGGGGCTGCTTCCGCCTGGACGCTGATGACCAACGAGTTGCCGCTCATTCACCGCGCGCTCGTCAAAGCCGGCGTCGACATCGTCACGATGCAGCGCGTGACGGGTTTCGACGGCGCGGAGGTCGCGCTCGCCGATATCTTCCCCGGGCACGAGCGGCGCCTGCCCTGCCGCTCGCTCGTGATCGTCGGCATGCGTGAACCGCGTACCGAGCTCTACGAGGCGATCATGGCCCAAGGCGATGAGATCCGGCGCGCCGGCATCGAGTCGGTCACACGCATCGGTGACGCGCTCGCACCGGGTGCGATCGTGCATGCCGTGCACAGCGGTCATCGCTATGCGCGCGAGCTCGGCGATGCGCCCGGGGCGTTGCCGTACAAACGAGATCGTCCGACGTGAGCAACACCGCGCTCGAGGCCGCGCTGCCGAGCGACTGGTATCGCGATGAAGCGGTCTTCAACGTCGAAAAGGCGCGTCTGTTCGCGCGCGAATGGCTCGCGGTCGGTCGCGCGGAGGATCTCCCGAATCCGGGCGACCATCGCGTGCTCGACGTGCTCGGAGAAAGCGTGCTGTTGCTGCGCAATCGCGAAGGCGAGCTGCGCGCGTTTTACAACGTTTGCCGCCACCGAGGTGCGCGGCTGTGCCGTGCGGCCGGCGACAGCGCGGGGCGTTGGGGCGTCGCCGCGACCGGAGGCGTCACGGGACGCCTGATCGTCTGCCCTTATCATCAATGGTCGTACGACTTCGACGGCGCACTGGTCGCGGCGCCGCACCTGGGCTCGTCGACGAACTTCGACCGGCGGGATTTTCACCTCTATCCGGTCGGTGTCGCCGTCTGGGGCGGCTTCGTGTTCGTGCATTTGACGCCGGCCGATGCCGCGCCTCTCAGCGAACAGCTCGGCGGCATACCCCAACGCCTCGCGCGCTATCCGCTCGCGGAGCTGCGCGTCGGCGCGACGCGCCGCTACGAGGTCGCCGCGAATTGGAAAATAATCTGCGAGAACTACAACGAGTGCTATCACTGCAACGGCGTGCACCCCGAGTTGTGCGCCGTCGTGCCGGCGTTCCGCGAGCACGGCGGCGCGAATCTCGATTGGGAGCGCGGCGTGCCGCACCGGGCGGGCGCCTATACGTTCACGCACAGTGGCACGACCGCGCGCCGGCCTTTCCCCGGACTCGACGACGACGAGCGCACGAGGCACAAGGGCGAACTCCTCTATCCGAACCTGTTCTTGAGCTTGAGCTGCGACCATGCGGCGATTTTCCTGCTGTCGCCGCGCAGCGCGACACGCACCGACGTCGTCTGTCACTTCCTGTTCGAACCGCAGGAGCTCAAGAAACCGGACTTCGACGCCTCCGATGCGGTCGAATTCTGGGATCTCGTCAACAGGCAGGACTGGAGCGTCTGCGAATCCGTGCAGCAGGGCCTCGCCTGCAGGGTGCACGAGCGCGGCTACTACGCGCCTATGGAAGACTTCAACCTCGACATCCGCAGATACGTGACGACACGCATCGGGCCCCATCTGCCCCGCTGACGATGGCGACTTCCGGGCAGCCGCATACTCCAAAATTCCGTCGCGCGGCACCCGAGTTGCGCCGCGAGGCACTCGTCGAGGCCACGCTCATGAGCCTCAAGGCACACGGCCACGAAGGCACTTCGATCCGCCGCATCAGCGCCTGCGCGGGCGTCTCGATCGGACTCATCAATCATCATTTCCGCAGCAAGTCGGAACTCATCGCAGCAGCCTACGAAAGCCTCGCAATCTCCCTGCAGAAGAGCCTGCGCGACGAAGCGGACCGGATCGACCTACCGCCGCGCGAGCGTCTCAGCGGATTCTTCCGGGCATCCTTCGCGCCGCAGATTCTCGACCCGGTCTTGTTCAGCGTCTGGCTCGTGTTCTGGAGCATGGTGCTGCATTCGCCCGAAATGCGTCTCGTGCACGATCGCACGTATCGCGAGTATCGAAGCATCCTCGAGTCCTTGTTGTCGGCCATTGCGGCCGGCGGCGAAGCGCCGGCTTTCAGGCTGCGGCCCGCCGCGATCGGCCTTTCCGCGCTGCTCGATGGGCTCTGGGTCGAGATGAGCCTGAGCCCGAGCACCTTCACGGCGCGCGACGCCATCGGGCTCTGCGAGGATTGGGTCAGTGCGTTATGCAGCGGGGGCCTGCCGGGTCTCGTCAAGCGCCGGGTCTAGGAACCCGTACAATCGCATCGGATCGCATGGCACGTGTGCAAGTTCGAAGCTGCGCTAGTGCGTGCCGGCAGCGGGCGGAGACGCGCCCTGCGTCGCGGGCGCAGCCGGCGGCGACGCTGCGTGCGGTGGCGGTTGCGGCGGTAGAGGTGGCGGCGGTTTCACGCTCACGAGCTCGACGTCGAACTTCAGCAGCGAGCCGCCCGGGATCGCCGGCCGCGGCGCCGCACCGTAGCCCAGTTCCGGCGGTATGAACAGTTCCCACTTGGCGCCCGGTTTCATGAGCTGCAGCGCTTCCTGCCAGCCCTTGATGACGGCCTTGACTGGGAACGTCGCGGGACCGCCGTGTTTATCCGAACTGTCGAACTCGGTCCCGTCGAGCAGCGTGCCGCGGTACTGGACCGTTACCTGGTCGGCGAGTTGCGGCGAGGCGGCCTTCGCGTCGCCGGCTACCGTGACCTTGTATTGCAGACCCGATGCGGTCGATACGACGCCCTTCGCCTTCGCGTTGCGTTCGAGGAACTGCTTCGCGGCGGCGGCATTTTTCGTCGACGCCGCCTCGCTGATCGCGCGAAACATGGCCTGGAGGCGAGCTTGATCCTCGGGCTGCGCTTTCTTGCCGTTGAGTCCGTCATGGATGCCTTTCTGAATCCTGTTCAGCGAGACCTCGTCCGTGACGCCGAATTGATGCAACTGCTGTCCCAAGCCGAGCCCGATCAGATAGCCCGCCTCGTCCGGTGTCGGCCGCGAAGACGGGACCGGCGCAGGGGCTGTGCCCGGCGGTGAACCCGCGGGGGGTACGCTCGCGGGAGCGACGGCGACCGACTGGGCGTGTGCAGCGGGGACATATGAGGCGACGAACCAAACAAGAGCGGTCAGTGCGCGCGCGGCGCCGGAGGGCGGCGCGCGATGTGCTGGGCTTTTCATGGGCGCAAACCTTACTGCAAGTGGCGGCGGCATGCCAGGGGCCGCATGCCGGCGGCCGCGTGCGCCGGCGTCGGTTCCGGCGCCTCGCCGTCTGGGGCAGTTCCGGCGCCTCGCGGTCTGCGGCTGTTCAGGCGCCGGGCACGACCGCGGCCCACGCCCCATTCGACCACGTGAACAGTTGTTCGAGCTGCAAATGTCGTTCGCTGGCCAATATCCGATCCAGCCAGGGGAACACGCGGCGCAGTTCCGGGTCCTCCGCCCACGGCGGTGCATCGGCAATCGCATAGGTGTACTTCACGGTCGTTTGCGCATGACCGTCTACGAAAGCGACCGCCTTCCAACTCACGACCTTGTCGAGCCGCAATTTGACGGCGCACAAATCGCCGGGATGCGCGACGAACGTATCGACGGACTCGCGCGTGACCACATCCTTGGCGACGTAGAATTTCCGGCCGACATCGGTCAGGGAATAAATCTGTTCCGTGGGATGCATGGGGTCGATCGTGGAATGCACCAAACCCAAACGTTCCAGCACGGGCATTTGCACGGCGTCGTTGCTGCCCGCTCGTCGGTCATGTTCCGTGACGCGGATGGGCCACGTGAACTTGCCGAGACAGAAATCGCCATGAACTCGCAGATAATCGTCGAGTGCGGTCTTGAGCGTCTGGGGATTGGCGACCGGATCCGACACCTGGGTCGGGGCTGCGCAGGCGGCGAGCGCTGCAGCCAATAGAAGCATGATCGAAGATTTCATGAGCTGCATTCCTCAGGGAGCCGCGGGCGGTGCCTCGTAATCGTCGGTGAGCGTGTTCAAGAACGCTTCGAGGTCGTCGATATCCTGCTCCGTCATCGGCGGTCCGCTGCCGGGCGGCCGGCCGTCGAGCGGCATCTGTGTGTCGATGTTGGCCCGATAGCGCTTCGGCAAGTCGTCGAACTTCGTTACGACGCCGTGAACGGTCGGATACCAGCGCTGAGGATCCGTGTCCCGGGTATTGTAAAAACTGATCGCCTCGTGCAGCGTCTTGATTTGCCCGTTGTGGAAGAACGCATGGCGCGTCGCGACGTTGCGCAAGGTCGGCGTCTTGAACATCCCGCAGAAGCGTTCGGCGGCGCGGGTCGCATGATCGGGGCGCGAGCAAATGCCGAGATCGTAATAGCCGGGTTTGCGGTTGGCCGGGATGTTCGGATTGCGAGGCACCCCGATCGCGGCATAGGAATAGTCGGTAAACATCGCGTTGGTGCCTTGCAGCCCCGGTCCGGGATAGTGGCAGGCTGAGCAATTGCCCTTTTGTCGATTCATGAACACGGCAAAGCCGCGCTTCTCCTGAGCCGGGAAGGTTCCGCCGATTTTGTTGCGCGCCCATAGGTCGTACTTGCTGCTGAATGGGTGAAAGCTGTAATCCTCGAGTTGAAACGCCTGCAAGGCCTCGGTGGCGCGTTGAAAAGCCGTATCGGGATGCGAAAAGATGTCCGCGCCGAAGGCCTGCTCGAACAGCGATGCATAATCGCTCGCGTGGATTTTCGCGACGACCGCGGCCGGGCTTTCGTTGGCCATTTCATTGACCGCGAGGAGCGGGATACGCGCCTGTTCGGCGAGCGTAGCCGCGCGCCCGTCCTGGGTATAACCGCCTCCGGGCCCCGGCGCGCTCACGCCATCGGGGTTCTCAGCGAGGTCGGTATAGGGCGGGATGACCTGTTTGTAGCGCAACGAAGGCACTGCTCGCGTACCCGACAAGGATAAATCCTTGCCGCCGGGTTGTACCGCTAGATCATTGGCGGGTGCGTAGGCGTGGTCGGGATCATGGCAAGAGGTGCAGGCGAGGCGCCCCGATCCGGATAGAGAGGCGTCGTAAAACATCTTTTGCCCGACCTGAGCGGCGAGGCTCAAGGGATCGTGCCGCGCCAGGCGGTAGGCGATGCTGTTGGTATCGGTAACTGCCGAAGCGGCGCTCGCGAGCCCGAAGAGGCTCGCGGCGACGATAATCGATATTCGCAATTCGTGACTCGCTTGGGACCTCGGCGGGTTCGTCCATGAACCCGCTCCGGTTTCCTCAACTGTTCGTCGAACTCAAACGACCGCTCATTGCACCGACGTCGGGAGCGCCCAGACGTTGGTTTGGTTCGGGTCGGGACCCACTTGCGGCGTCGTGTTTTGATCGACCGAGATCTTCTCCACGTAGCCGGCGGGGATCACATACGCATGATTCATCGGCCGCACCGAATCGAAATGCGGGTCCGCCGATCCCGTGTACTCCGCCAGATTCAGGATGTTGGTCGCGATGAAGTTCTGCGTGTACTTCGAGCGGTTCATGTACGTTCCATCGTTGTCCGGATCCGCAAGCCCGAACATGTCCTGCAGCGTGCGCACGAGCGAGAAGTGGCTGTAAGCATCGCTATCCTTGATGCCCTTGGGCGCCGCCGCTTGATTCGTTGCCACGCCCATGATGCTGTTGCCGTGTCCGCCGTTGCCCTGATAGTAGTTCACGATCGCTGGCGACAGCGGCGCGGTCGAAGTACCGGCCGTATTCGAGACCACGGCCACCGCCGCGCTGCTGTTGGCCGGATTCCACCCGCAGCAGGAATTGTACGGACCCTTGTCCGTGAACCCGCCCGAAGTGACGTCGGTCGCGCTGTAGGTCGCATCGCCTTCGTCGTACATCAATACGATCGCGACCCGCTTGGCCGGGTTGTTCCACACCGGCGACGCCTCGATCTTGTTGATGAGGTACTTCACGTAATTGTCGCCGCGCTTCATGATGATGTCGGAAGTCACGTTGATCGGCGGCTGATTGCCGTTGAGAACGCTGCCGCAATCACTCGCCCCCGTCGGGAGCGCTTTACCGGTCACGCTATCGGTTCCGGGCACTGTGATCGAGTGCATGTCGTCGCACTGATCCGGCACGATGAAGTTCAACTGGCCGAAGTCGCCCGTCGTGAGATCGGTGCCCAGCTGGTCGTAGTCATAGTTCGCGGGAATCGCATATTTCGTGCTGTTCTTGAGATACGCCGTCCACTGGCCGCCGCCGACCGTGCGGTTGCTCGACACGAATTCCGGGGCGCTGCGCACATTTTGATAGGCCATGCCCGGATGGTGCTTCGTTTTGTACAAAGCGCCGGGAAACGGAATCAGGCCCGTGGGATCGCCGAAGGCGGGGGACCCGCTGAAGATCGAACCGGCGGCGTAGACGTTGTCGGGTGCCACGACGGCGGGATCCGCGACCCCGTCCGTGCGGTAATCCTGACCGGGATTCGTCGATTCGGAATAGACCCGCCAGGTCATGCCGGCCGACGAGATCGCGTTGAACAGGTTCGCGTGGCCGACGATGTTGTGATTGGTCGCCTGGTTGCAGGGACTCGTGAACGGCGAGCTCGCGAGGCCTGGCGCCGAGCTCGTCGGGATCACGAGGTCCTGGACCGCGTTCGCGCCCGTCGCGCCGCAATTCCATTGGTTGTCGTCCGTGATGCCCCAGTCGTCGGCCCCGCCGATCGCGGTGTAATTGGGCTCGCTCGGATTGCCGGTCGCGAAATAATTCGTGAACTGGTTGTTCGCGGTCAGGAAGGAGTTGATGAACGGCGTGTATTCGTTACCGAGGATCGACAAGGTCGCCTTGTTCTCCATGATGATGATGAAGATGTGGTCGTAGCGCGGAATGCCTTCCAGATTCATCGCGGCTTGCTGCGCGGCCGGAATCGTCGCGGCACCGGCGTCGCCGCGATCGACCATGGTCGCCGCATAGGTGAAGCGGTTCGTGAGAACCACCGACTCGTCGAGAATGGCCGTCTGGTCGACGCCCGTGACCTTGTTCGGATCGGCGACGACTTCGGCGGGCGTGACGCCAAGTCGCTCCGCGAGCTGCTCTTGCGCCGCCGCGAAGTTGAGCCCGTCGTTTTCGATCATGCGCGTGACTTCGGTCGTCAGCGGAGTGACCGCGATGCTGGCCGGCGCCAGCGGCGAGGTCTTGGCCGCAGCGACCTGCGCGGCGGAAGCGCGCAGGACATTGCGGCTCGCGACCGGGCTGCCGTTGTTGTACGCGCTCGTGGAGATCTCGGCGATGACGTTGGCCGGTGTGGCGGACGCCAACGTGAAGCGCCCCGAACTCGAGCTGAACGTGTACGGCTCATTGGAGTCGCAGGCGCCGTTGCCGTTCAAGTCGAAACAGACCTTGGCGCCGGAATAGATCGACGCGACGGTCGAGGAGGCCTTGGCCGTGGTCGGGCTGTCCGAGATCACCGGCGGCGTGAAGTAGCTGCCGGCCACGACGCCCGTGACCGTCGTGATGGCCGCGTGGCCGGGGGCCGCCGCGGCGAACAGGACGGCCGCGATCGCGCTCGAGAGCAGGGTATTTCTGGATTCGTTCTGCATGAATTTCTCCGCAAGAATTAGTTGAAGGCAGGCACGGTGGCGGCGCTTAGGCGGCCGCTGCCGAGGCCTTGCCGCGACGGCGCTGCAGGGCGAGCAGCCCCAGGCCCGAGAGCATCAGCGGCAATGCGGCGGGGACCGGCACCGCGGCAACGTCGGTCACGGTCCAGGTTCCGACGCCGGTGCCGAGTGCGGCGTTATCGAAATCAGCGGTGTTGGTCAGCACGTTGGTATTGGCGACCACGACTTCTTGTGAGCCGAAGCCCGTCGGCGTCGTGCCGTTGACGAAATAGAAGTAATTCGTTTGCGTTTGGCCGGTCGAATCGGTCGTATCGCCGATATAGAAGTTGTTCTGTGCGGCGTTCGTCGAGATGACCGCAGCGCCCGGGCTGAAGTCGTATGAGGTCGACGAGGCGACGTACGATCCCGCGAACAGCGGACCCGTGAGCGCGACGCCGTCGAACGACACCGAGATGTTGGAAATATTCGAGACGAGGCCGTTGTTCAGCGTGCCGGTCAACGAACCGGTGAGGCTCTGACCATCGGAGAACAGATAAGAGAAATCGATGGTGTCCGCGCGCGCGGCACCGCCCGTGAATGCCGCGGCTAGCGCGGCCACCGATAGGAACTTTTTGATCACAAGGACCTCTGATGTGTGTGTGAACCGTGTGTGTACGTTCGGCCCGCGGACGGTGTGTGTTCGTCCGCGGGCCGCGCTCGAGCGAGCCGTAATTTATTTTCGGATCAGCCGTTTCTCGTGACGGTCAGATGAATTATGTCTAACACGCGGTCGCACGCGCGGTCATCTGCGTGCAACATCGCCGCGCGAAGCGGCAACATCAAAGATTCAAATTCTCGCGCTACGCTCCTCGAACATGAGCGCGATCGTCAAACTCACGCCGGAATTAAAAGCATGGATCGTGAACAATCTCGATCGCGGTTGTTCATCCGAGCAGTTGATTCACGGCATGATCGAACAGCGCTTCGATCCGGGAATCGCTCACGGCCTCGTTGAGGCTTTCCAGTACGCGCGGAAGCATGGCATGCCCATCGAGGGCGACACCGTGACGCTACGGTCGCCGACTCCGGCCTATCGGGATGAGCCGACGCGCATGCCCGAGGGCAGCTTCATTCAAACGAGCGACCGTCGAATTGGAGTGATCGCGCGGATGACGCGTCCCGTCGTGGCCGTGCTCGATGATGTGTTGAGCCGGGCGGAATGCGAGCAGCTGATCGCCATGGCCGCGCCCCGTCTCGTGCCGTCGACCGTGGTCGACCCCGGCAGCGGCGAGGATCGCGTAGCCGCGCATAGGGACAGCATGGGAATGTTCTTCCGCTTGCAAGAAACGCCGTTCATCGCCAATCTCGATCGGCGGATATCCGAATTGATGGGTTCGCCGCTCGACCACGGCGAGAGCCTGCAGGCCTTGCGCTATGGACCCGGCACGAAAGCCGCGCCTCATTTCGACTTCTTGGTGCCGTCCAATTCGGCTAACGAGCGTTCCATCGCGCGCAGCGGTCAGCGGATCGGCACTCTCGTCATGTATTTGAACGAGGTCGCGGGAGGCGGGGAGACGGTGTTTCCCGAGATCGGTTTGTCCGTGGCTCCGTATCCGGGCCGCGCCGTCTATTTCGAATATTGCAACTCACTCGGGCAGTTGGATCCCCGCTCTCTGCACGCCGGCGCGCCCGTCACCGGCGGCGTCAAATGGGTATTGACGAAGTGGATGCGGCAGCGGCGCTTCGTGTCCGCCGCGGAGGAAGCGGCTAAGGACATGGCGGCTTCGAGCTAAGCGCCGATCAGCTGCGCAAAGCGCTCGGCGTCGACGTTGCCCCCGCTCACGATGATGCCGACGCGCAAGCCCGCGAGACGCGGTGCTTGCGTGCGCGCGGCCGCGAAGCCGAGACAGCCCGTGGGCTCGACGAGCATTTTCATGCGGGTCGCGAGAAAGCGCATGCAGTCGACGAGCTCGGCGTCCGATGCGGTGAAAATGTCGGTGACTTCGCGGCGGATGATTTCGAAGGTGTAGCGGCCCAGCGATTCAGTCTGGGCGCCGTCGGCGATCGTCCGCGGTACCGGGATGCGCACGACGGAACCCGCGCGCAGCGACTGCTGGCCGTCGTTGCCGGCCTCCGGTTCGACGCCGAACACCTTGCAACCGGGCGAGAGCGCCTTTGCGGCCAGTAAAGACCCCGCGAGCAGTCCACCGCCCCCCAAGCACACGAACAGGCGGTCGAGCGTACCCGCTTCTTCGATGAGCTCGAGCGCCGCCGTGCCCTGGCCCGCAATCACATGCGGATGGTCGAACGGAGGGATCAGGCACAGACCCTGTTCGGCCGCGAGGCGCGCGACGATGGCTTCCCGATCGTCGTGATACCGGTCGTAGATCTCGATGCGCGCGCCATAGCCGCGCGTCGCCTCGACCTTGGACGCCGGTGCATCGGCGGGCATCACGATCGTCGTGGCGACGCCGAGCAG